>Ga0256829_1002351_pt1 | contig 14183 bp, 10 predicted proteins | sample 131447metaG_FD_185979 | JGI IMG/M metagenome (GOLD analysis project Ga0256829, IMG submission 185979) | Hydrothermal vent microbial communities from Lau Basin, Pacific Ocean - 131-447 | ecosystem: Environmental > Aquatic > Marine > Hydrothermal vents | place: Pacific Ocean: Lau Basin | collected...
AGCAACAATAGAAAAATAATAACAACAGAACTGAGCGCGCGCCCGAACACGGCAAATCAACCATAACATCTTGCGTGTTAATCAAGATGCGCACCCCATAACACGTCACATTTTCGTAAAACGTTGACAGGATAGAGCACGCCCCGTCTGCTGACAGGTTCTGAAGGCCATAGCCGATACTACGCTGGACAATGCGCTCTAAAGGCAGTGAAAAACCGAAACAGACAGCCAGCCAAAAAGGTGACACAAATCGTTTACGCTTTCCTAAACCTGTGATTTGTGACAACGCATAAACGTCAATAACAAGGGTCAGAGCCCCGATTACATTGATTGCTGCAATTTGCCCGAATAAACGAACACACGCAGAAACAAATAAAAGCAAGAATGGTTTTTTTTTGTCGATAGGACGACAATTTAATAACGGGCTAGTGATACCCCAGAAAAACATTACGACACAAATCAGAAAGACAAGCATGCCCTTAGAATCATAGGATGGATCATTCCATGTATGAAAAAGCCAAACCACAGGATCAAATGCCAAAATTAAGGCCGCAAGAACCAGAAAGTAATAATGAATTTCAATTTTGTTTTTGTTTAAAAATCTCATACTCCTTTTTCACATATAGATATGCAGGCAATATGAGGTCGATATGTATTTATGAATGATATTATGTGCAGAAATTGTGCAGACGCCCGCCCCGCTCTCTTTGCCCACGATCAATCAACACCCTCAACAATGCGACTTTATGGCCGGCCGTATAACGATGGCCACCAAGAAAGACACAGGGAAAACGGCTTATTTTTCTATTAGTCCCAACCATTTCGCAGAGGATGCAACTGTCCAGCCTTGCAAAACTAAAGAAACGACAACAATAACAAAAACAATATTGAAAAAGTCAGTTTCTATTGGCCCTGGCGTTATAATAGGGAAAATAGCAAGGAAAATAGGCACAGCGCCGCGCAAACCAACCCAACTTAAATAGGTTGTTTCCTTGATCGAAAAACGTGCAGGTATCGCACAAATAAAAACCGCAAGCGGACGCGCAAAGAACATTAAGACAAATGCAATTATTAATGCAGGAACCGCTGTATCCGGCAAATCACTTGGCGTAACAAGCAGTCCCAACATAAAGAATAAAACGATTTGGCTTAGCCACTGCAAAGCCTCGCCAAAGTTTAATATGCGTTCTGCTGATTTTTTGATTTGGTCTATAACGATCAGGCCACACAGATAAATTGCGAGAAAGCCGCTACCGCCTAATATAGAGGTGGCTGCGAAAATTGCCATCGCCCCGGCCAATGCCATAGGAGGATGTAAACCCACAGGAATTTGTATATTATCAAGTATCTTCGCAAGCCCAATGCCCCCAATGACACCGAACGTCACACCAATTCCTATTTGCTGTAAAAAGAGAGGCAAAAATGTTAAGGCGGTTTCACCACCAATCTGAGCACCTTGATTAACAATAGCCGTCAGCGCAATTGTTAAAAATATGGCCATCGGATCATTAATTCCTGATTCCAAAACCAGTGTGTTAGAAAGACGTGATGGTAAATTGATTTGATTCTGCTGTATAAGCATAAAAGTCGCGGCCGCGTCGGTCGAAGCAACCACAGCGCCCAGAAGAAGGCCGTGCTCAATCGGGATATTCAGCATATAAGAAGCCGCCGCCCCAACGATCCCCGTGGTAATAAGAACGCCAAATGACGCAAGAAAAACGGAAACCGTACGCGAACCTTTTAGTGTTCTGATTTTGGTTTCCAACCCTCCCGCAAAAAGTATAATCGCCAGAGCTATACTTCCCAGAGAATACGCCAATTCAAAATCTTCAAAATCAATATTACCCGGTCCATCCTCACCAACAAGCATACCACCGATTAGAATAAGAAGCAGAATTGGAGCACCCAAGCTTTTTGACAAAGGGACAAGCAAAAATCCCAAAAATACAATGGTGCTAATGAATAAAATAAGGCTTTCTATCTTCTTGCTCCTGTAAATAAAGTAGACGCAGATTAATAAACAATAATCAAAATTGATATATAAAATGCATGAAAAATGAATTGATAAAATAGCCTGACACCACATCATGCTGCTTCCAATTGCATTTGCGGACAAGATTACCTATGACAGAAATCACAGATTTAGAACCGCCGCTTTCTCGCAGCCATTCTTAGCTCTAGCCGATTTACGGGAGGGGAATAATGAAATGGTGGGCCAGGCCGGACTTGAACCAGCGACCAATCCGTTATGAGCGGACTGCTCTAACCAACTGAGCTACTGGCCCCCTTAAAGGTTGGTAGTGGATTTTATCGCGTATATCATTCTGAAAAGCAATATCTTTTATAGATGCATATGCCTGTTTTTGATATACGGGTATATATACCCCTTCAATATAAGAAAAAGAACAATGCCTCAAATAGAACTATTCAAGCCTTATATAACGCGTAAACGCAAATCACACATAACAATCACAGTCACAACACAAAAAGACTTTAAATCAATATACAAAACACTGAGCCCAAAAGAGCAAACAGAATGTGATGAACGTGATTTTAAAGGCAAAGGCGGGCAAGCCTATGTCCTTCGCGATAAAAACGGGGCGGCAGAAAAAATCATTGTCGGGGCAAATAAAAAATTCACCTACCTTAGCGGCGGCAAAATATACAGCGCCGTAAAAAAAGCTTTCGGTGCGGATGCCTTAAAATCGACCAGCTTTGAAATTGAAAAAGGTACACTCGGCGATGACGCATTTAACCGACTTCATATTGGTTGGGGTTGGGCCGCATATAGTTTTGAGGCCTATAAACAGGATAAAAAGAAAAAGCACCCTGCCTTGGTTATTTCAAAGAATGCAGATAAAAAGCTTATAGAAACATATGTAGAATCTGTTTGCCTTATCCGCGATCTGGTTAACACCCCTGCAAATGATATGGGACCGGAGGAGCTGGAAAACGCCGCGAAATACGTAGCAGAGCAGCATGACCTTAAACTAAAAGTCATTAAAGACGCTGCGCTCCAAAACAAAAACTTCCCCATGATCTTCGACGTTGGCAAGGCCAGCACCCGTAGGCCGCGTCTGCTGGACTTCACGTGGGGAAATGCAAAACACCCCAAAGTAACCCTGGTTGGTAAGGGTGTGTGTTTTGATACCGGTGGTCTGGACTTAAAACCTTCCTCATTCATGTATGATATGAAAAAGGACATGGGCGGATCGGCGCATGTTTTGGCGCTAGCTCATATGATTATGAGCATGAAACTGCCCGTCAGATTGCGTGTTCTGATCCCGGCTGTTGAAAACTCTGTTTCAGGCAACGCATACAGACCGGCAGATGTCTTACAAACAAGAAAAGGCATTACCGTAGAGGTAGGCAATACAGATGCGGAAGGACGCTTGGTGCTTGCTGATACACTAACATATGCATGTGAAGAAAACCCTGAATTGATCATTGATTTTGCCACCCTTACCGGCGCGGCGCGTGTTGCTGTCGGGTTTGGCTTACCGGCGTTATTCTCTAACAACGGGGATACGGCATATAACATTCAAACCCTTTCTGCACAAAACGACGTGGATGATCCCGTTTGGAATCTACCGCTATGGAAACCATACAGAAAAGAGCTCGACAGCCCCATCGCCGACATTAAAAGTACGGGGGGTAAAGCCGGTGCAACAGCCGCCGCACTATTCTTGAATGAATTCATAGAAGATGACATCGAATGGATTCACATGGATGTATTTTCATGGGAAAAAGAAGGCAACGCTGCACGCTCAGTGGGGGGCGCGGATACAGGAATGCGCGCGATTTATAAATATTTAGAGCAACGCTATGGCAAGTGATCAAGCAGGGTTTTAGCAAATGTATGGAGCGTGTCATCACGCGCTCCCATCACAACTATGCGATCCCCTTCTTCTGCGATATCCAAAATAAAATCTGCGATTTGATCCCGACGTTCAAACCAATAGGCATTAACACCGGCCTGTTTAGATTGTGCAATTATATCTTTAGCGGTAACAGAGCGGTCAACCGTCCCTCCGGCATAATATACCTCCGGCATAGCAAGTACATCATCTTCATCTAAATAAGATGAAAAGGCCGCAATCATTTCTTTTCCCATTAATCGCAATGGCCCGAAACCGTGCGGTTGGAACAAAATGATTAAACGCCCATCAAAAGATTTCAGAGTTTGCAGGCTTGCAGATATTTTATCCGGATTATGTGCAAAATCATCCAAAACGGTTATATCATTCTTTTTACCGATCAGCTCCATTCGGCGGTGAATGCCCTTAAAATCTGGCAACGCATTTACGGCTTGCAATAAATCCACGCCTTCTGCCACACAGGCCCCCAAACAAGCCAAAGAATTCTCAACATTATGACGCCCGGGCACATTAAGCTGCACCAAATAACCTTGCCCCTGATAATGTAACGTATAGTCGATACCCGCGGCTTTAAGCACAAGATCACTTGCTCGCAAATCAACGAGATCGTCATCAATACCATAGCTGATAATGTTTTTACCCCCCCGTTCTTCGCAGAGCTTTTTCACACGGGGCTGCCCAAAATTAGCAACAATTGACTTCGTCGTACGCCCAAGATAATCGCCGAAAAGAACTTCTAACTCTTTAATCGTTTTATGATCTAGTGCGATATTATTTAAGATAGCCGTCGTCGGTATGTAATGCTCAATTGACCCGTCACTTTCATCCATCTCAGCAACAAAAATATCTGAGCTCCCATGACGAATAGAGGCAAACCTGTCTTGATCAGAGCTTTTGAAATTTACAATCTCTCCGCCATTAACAACAGTTGGATCAAAATTCAGACTGGTCAAAACCGTGCCAACCATCCCGGTAACAGTAGATTTACCGCTCGTCCCTGCGATTGCAATCCGCTGATGCGCCGCATTAAAACACTCAGCCAACAAAGCCCCTCGTTTTATGATGCTCAAATTACAATCAATGGCCGCCTTCACATCAAGGATTGTTTCCTCTATCGCGGTGGATACAACAAAAACGTCTATATTCTTTGATACGCCTGAACCGTCTTGCGGGAAAAGCTTTATCCCTATATCGACCAGCGCCTCAAACTTTTCAGGTGTTTTACCCTGGTCAAACGAACGGTCAGAACCAACGACCTTATTACCACGTTTTTTAAGAAGAACAGCAAGCGGCATCATGCCGCTTCCCCCTATTCCGCAAAAGAAATATGTTTTCGGGGTACTCATAAAATATATCCGAATTTATAAGTTATTGGCCGGGAAACAGATCAACAGGTGCGTTCTCTGCGTCGCCTGCTGATGCTTCTTGCTGAAGTAAATCTTCGGTGGGTGTTTGACGGAGATCTTCGATCACTGAATCCAAATCACTTTTCTCATACTCCATGTCTTCAGCTTCCTGAATTTCAATGACGACATCCTCTGCACCATCACCCTTACGCATCAAAACAGAATCGACATCTCCTTTATCAGAGTTTAAACGTGGCTCAGATGGAGAGAATTCTTCCAAATCATGCTCTTCAGGGGTCATCATCGCATCATGATTGTAAGAAGGCTGCTCATTGGCAATCATATCTTCTTGAGAGAAATCAACAGCAATAACATCTGGATAATAATGCATCGACTGTGACGCGTAATCCCAAGCCATGCCGGCAGGTGTACCCCAAATTGCACGGCTTTCAAACTTGGCTGGAACCGTCATCTCAACTGTTCTGTTGTTCGTTCCGTAACATATAACTTCCATATCTTTTGAAGATTTTTTGATATTTATCTCTTCTGGCGGATTCACTTGGTATTTGCGCTTATCGATTTCAACAACACATTTCGCCCCCTCTGCACCCGGGGTTAAAAACGTAACATCCTGATTTGATGATTCAACGGTATAACCGCAAGCCCCCAAAACAAACACTGATGATAATAATGAAAATGAAAGAAAAGCAGAACGAATACGCATTACCAATTACCCTGATTTATGAACCACAAATTACGTACAGATTTTATATAATAAGTCACATGCTGACAATCACAGATGCCCAGATATATGCAGTTAAGCCACAGATTTCTCTGGTTTTTGCGCACCAGCGGACACACTAAAACTCAAAACATCATTCTCAACATCGACCGCAACCTTTGATTCAGCGGCGATATCACCACTTAACAATAATTCGGCCAATCTATTTTGTAATTCTGTTTGTATAACACGCTTCAATGGGCGCGCGCCATAAACAGGATCATACCCTTTATCGGCAATCCATGTGCGTGCCTGTGATGACAGGCTCATTGTGACATGCTGCGCGGCCAAGAGGTCAAGAAGATACTGCAACTGGATATCGACAATGCCTTCTATGTCTTTTCTCTCAAGCCTGCTAAACAATAAAAGCTCATCAATTCGGTTCAAGAATTCCGGCCTGAAGGCACTGCGCACGACCTCCATAACCTGATTACGGACAATATCAACATCTTCACCCTCTTTTTGATTAACCAGATATTCACTGCCTAAATTAGAGGTCATGATTAATAATGTATTGCTGAAATCAACTGTACGCCCCTGACCATCAGTCAAACGACCATCATCGAGCACCTGTAATAGAATATTAAAAACATCAGGGTGTGCTTTTTCAACTTCATCGAACAAAACAACCTGATATGGCCTGCGTCGCACCGCCTCTGTCAAGGCGCCGCCCTCCTCATACCCGACATAGCCGGGAGGGGCACCAATCATGCGTGAAACGGCATGTTTTTCCATATATTCTGACATATCCAACCGAACCATGGCGGTTTCATCATCAAAAAGAAACTCAGCCAAGGCTTTTGTAAGTTCTGTTTTACCCACGCCTGTAGGGCCAAGAAATAAGAAAGAACCTATTGGCTTGCGCTGATCCTGAAGCCCGGCACGTGAACGACGGATCGCATTGGCAACGGCTTTAACCGCTTCATCTTGACCAACGACACGCTGGCGCAGTTTGTCTTCCATAGACAAAAGCTTTTCGCGCTCGCCCTCCATCATCTTATCAACGGGCACACCTGTCCATTTACTTACGACATATGCAATATCATCAGATGTCACTTCTTCGTTGATCAAATTATGCGTAGAGCCCTCCGCCTCCGCAGCATCAGCCAACTTTTCCTCCAGATCGGGAATAGTAGAATATTTTAGCTCACTCGCTTTTGCCCAATCATTGTTACGCTCCGCCTGTTCAAGCTCTATACGTGCCTTATCAAGAGCCTCCGTAAATTTTTGCCCCGCATTAAGCTTATCTTTTTCCGCCTTCCACTGACTGGTCAATTCAGCAGATTCAGATTCCAGCGTGTCCAGCTCTTCTTCTAGGATTTTCAACCGCTCTTTAGAGCCTTTATCTTTTTCCTTCTTTAACGCTTCTCTTTCTATTTTTAATTGAACAATACGGCGGTCCAACTCATCAATATCCTCAGGCTTACTATCGACCTGCATACGCAGTCGAGACGACGCCTCATCCACCAAATCAATCGCTTTATCGGGAAGAAAGCGATCTGTAATATAGCGATTAGAAAGGCTTGCCGCAGAAACGATGGCGGCATCGGTGATACGTACACCGTGATGAAGCTCATACTTTTCTTTAAGGCCACGCAGAATTGAAATCGTATCCTCAACGGTCGGCTCTGTTACAAATACCGGCTGAAAACGCCGAGCAAGTGCCGCATCCTTCTCAATATGTTTGCGATACTCATCAAGTGTGGTCGCACCAACCATGTGCAACTCACCGCGCGCCAACGCAGGCTTAAGCATATTAGAAGCATCCATCGCACCATCAGACTTACCCGCACCAACAAGAGTGTGCAATTCATCAAGGAAAAGAATAACCTCTCCCTCCGCGGCAGTAATTTCATCAATCACGGCCTTCAGACGCTCTTCAAATTCTCCGCGATATTTTGCGCCTGCTAATAATGACCCCAGATCGAGTGACATAAGACGCTTATTCCGCAACGCCTCAGGCACATCGCCATTCACAATACGTTGCGCCAGCCCCTCAATAATTGCTGTTTTACCGACGCCCGGCTCCCCTATTAAAACAGGGTTGTTTTTCGTACGGCGTGACAAAACCTGTATTGTGCGACGAATCTCTTCTTCTCGTCCGATGATCGGGTCTAATTTACCTTTGCGCGCATCCTCTGTCAGATCTCTTGCATATTTTGTTAGCGCATCAAACTGATCTTCCGCGCCCGCTGTATCTGCTGTACGTCCTTTTCGAACATCATTTATCGCCTTATTCAACGTCTGGTCATTAATACCGGCATCCTCTAGATACCCTGCCACATCCGTACGCTTTGCCATGATCATCGCCTGCAAGATACGTTCGGTCGTAACAAAACGATCTCCGGCTTTTTCACTGACCTTTTCGGCATTCGCGAAAATCTTTCCAAGATCTGCTGATAATCGAAGCTGCCCCGCTCCTGAGCCTTCAACAACAGGGAATTTTGACACAGCCCCTTCAACAGAGGCTTTTAACAATGCAACATTCCCGCCTGCGCCCCTTATTACTTTAGATACAAGGCCGCTTTCATCATCAAGCATAACCTTAAGCAAATGCTCAGGCTCTAACGATTGGTGACCATGCCTTATCGCAAGAGTTTGCGCCTGCTGTAATAGACTTTTTGTTTTTTCAGTGAGTTTATCGAAATCCATTTTGCCCCTCAACCAGACGTGATATTACAAAATTATAAGGATCTAGAGTCTATATCTTCATTGACCAAAATCAAGAAAAAAGGCAGCCAACCAGCTGCCTCTATTTTATACATAATCAGAAAGATTGCAGACTAATCTACAGCTTCCTCTTCAGCTTTTTCATCGCTTGAGGTTGCCACTTCAGAACCCAAAATACTGTCAGGTAGGGACAAATCATCCTCTTTTGATTTTGCTGCGCTTTTCTTGCCTTCATTTGCGGCATTGCCATCATCATTTTCCTTGGACTGAGGAGAAGAAGATTTTCCGCCCATAACCTTATCGGCATCAAACTTACCGTTATTTTCATTGATAATACGGATATAATGCTCTGCATGCTGATAGTAATTTTCTGCCATGATGCGATCACCTGATGACGTGGCATCCTTTGCTAACGCAAGATACTTTTCAGCAACCTGATGCGCAGTACCACGAATGCGTACATCCGGACCATTACTATCGTAAACTTGTGTACGCTGCTGATTATTACGGCGACCACTGTTGCGGTTTCTATTTCTTCGGTTTGATGTTCCGTGTCTCATTCTTTTCTCAGTCCGTCAGTTATAAATTTCACACAACCAACACCTTCACCATACATTAAATATGCAGGCACAAATAGCCTCGTACGCCTTATTTCGTATAGTTAAACACAACATATTGTTTTTCTGCCAAAGGTGAAAACCGTATATTGTGATCGTGTTGCCTTGAACAAATTCAAAGTACATCCAACGGCATTTTTCAATCAAGCCGTATCGATAAAAAAAATCTATTTATCCCCACAAGAGATTTCCACAACCCGCGGATTCCTTGCATAATCATGGTGAACGGCGCGTAGCAGAAATCCAGCAGTCTTGCTGAGTCGCGATACATCTTCAGACTGATCATAACCAATTTCAAAAAGTCCGATTCCACCCTCTGTAAATAAAGTTCCAATTTGTGAAAAAATAATTTTGTAAGCATCCAAACCATCATCACCACCATCCAAACTCAGAATCGGGTCATGATTCTGCACCTCTTGCGATAATGTCGGAACCACTTGATTCGCGATATACGGGGGATTTGAGACAATAAGATCAAATTTTTGATGGTTATTTTGAGCTTTAAGTGCATCTGCCCATGAACCGCAGCTGATGTGAATTCGATCCTCACAATTATTTAGTCTCGCATTTTCGCGGCTTGTTTTACATGCCTGCGCAGACACATCAACACCAAAGCCCAGCGCATTTGGAAACTCCTTCAAAAGAGAAATGAGAATACAGCCGCTTCCTAATCCTAAATCCAAAATACGCAAATCACGGTTTTGATCAAACCGTTGCAAAGCAAGCTCAACAATCAGTTCTGTGTCAGGCCGCGGATCAAGTGTATGTTCGTTTATTTTAAAAGGCATCCCCCAAAACTCTGTATAACCATATATCCTAGAGATAGGCTTCCCTGATAGTCGTTCAGTCAAATCAGACAATATATTATTTTTGATTTCTGAAGAAATCGGCGCATCAGGGGTACAAATAATATCTGATAAGCCGAAATGCGCGCGCTGTTCGATGATAAGACGCGCATCTAAATCGGGGGTCTCAAATGCATGTTCAGTGAGGACTTGCTTTAAGTAAGTATAAAGCGGTTTTAGCGTATCCGGCGCACCCATGGTCTTTATGCATCCAGATTTGCAAGTGCCGCGGCCTGATCTTCTGCGATCAGGGCATCGATAACCTCATCTAAGGCCTCACCGCTTACGACTTCTTCCAACTTATAAAGAGTAAGGTTAATACGGTGATCCGTAACACGTCCCTGCGGGTAGTTATATGTTCTTATACGTTCTGATCGATCGCCGGAACCAACCTGAGATTTACGATCTTCTGCGCGCTCATCTGCCAATTGCTGTCTTTGCAGATCATATAGACGCGTTCTGAGAACCTTCATCGCCTTATCACGGTTTTTATGTTGAGATCGCGCCTCTTGCATTTCGACTGTCACACCTGTCGGCAAGTGAACAATGCGAACCGCACTATCTGTTTTGTTAACGTGCTGTCCACCTGCGCCCTGTGCGCGGTATGTATCAATACGCAAATCTTTTGTATCAATATGAACATCCACATCCTCGGCCTCAGGGAGAACTGCGACCGTTGCCGCAGACGTGTGAACGCGCCCTTGTGTTTCTGTTTTTGGCACGCGCTGAACCCTATGTGCACCGGATTCGAACTTCAATTTCGCAAAAACACTGGCTCCGCTAATCTCAACAACAACATCACGATAGCCACCAACATCATTTTCAGATACCTCAACAATATCAAAGCGCCAGCCCATTTTCGCGGCATAACCGCGATACATCGCACATAAATCTGCTGCAAACAACGCGGCCTCATCGCCGCCCGTTCCCGCGCGTATTTCAAGAATTGCGTTTTTCTTATCTGCTTCGTCCTTAGGAATAAGAACTAATCGAATTTCTTTTTCAAGTTCAGGAATACGGGCATTTAAAGCGCGAAGCTCTTCTTCTGCCATTTCCTTCATTTCAGGATCAGAGATCATTTCCTCCAAATCCGCTTTCTCGGATGTTGCCTGCTCCAGCTCATCCATCGCCTCAACGACGGGTGTTAAATCAGCATATTCAACAGATAGCTTTGTAAACTCATCACCACTCAAGCCCCCTTCAGACATAAGCGCCGCCAATTCTTCGTGGCGGTTTTTGATGGTTTTCAGTTTCTCTTGCATAGACATATAAAGGCGCACCCGTTTGTATTGTTTGTAATGCTGATTGCGGTTTTATCTACCTGTTTTTAGGAAAAAAAACAATCATCGATTTGGTGTTGGCGGGATGATTTGTGAATCATTAGAGACATTGTCCGCGCCCATATCCTCAACACCATCGGCTATTTCTTCAACTTTTTTAAAGTCTAACGTTTCCAAATACTCTGTATCTAGCGGGATATTCCGCCTTACATCACCGTCTTTACCCAGCGGCATCAATGCCCGGCCGTTCACCAAAATTTCTACATTTGCGGCATTACCAAGGGACATGCTTAACCCGGGGCTATTCGGTACGAAGTATTCATCGCCATCTTCCAGAACACGCGAAACAAGAACCTGACCGTCAGAGCCCTTTATCTCAACCCAGCTTTCGCCCAATATTTGTAAAATAACGCCTGTTTTTTGCGGTTCTTCCGTACCCATATTTTCAATTTCAGGATTAGAAACATCCTCCGCACTATTATCTGTTTCGGCATTGCCCTCCATATATTGTTCCTGATCGATGGTCGGAACAATCTCTTGATTCACATGAACCTCTATATGCTCAGGCAGGCCTTGAATATCTTCAACAATGGATCGGTCAGATAGGTTGGAATTGTTCCAAAACATCATAACCAAAGATGCCGCAATTAAGGATAATGCAACCAGCCAAATGGCCGGAGTTTTAGTTTCAGATGCAGGCGCGGGAAAAGACAGGGCTGAATTATCTTGCCCGTTCATGTACTGGCTTTTGAATAAATGGACAACCTTGCCACCATCCAAATCAAGATACTCAGCATAGCTTCTGACAAATCCAATGGCATAGACCCGTCCGGGTAACGCCTCCAGATCCCCTCTTTCAATGGCATCAATTTGAGACGCGCGGATGCGCAGTGCTTTTTCAACATCCTCAAGTGATTTGCCATAGTAAGTGCGTGTGCGACGCAATGCCTCGCCCACCTCTATATCGGCAACTGCTTCCAGCTCTTCGACCGGTAGAGGTTCTCTTCTCATGGTGAGAGAATAATACGCTATTTTTTAGGGATCGACTAGGACTCTTCTAAACCATATGCACTATGCAATGAACGAACAGCCAATTCTGTATAGTCATCCTCGATCAGCACACTGATTTTAATCTCTGATGTTGAGATAACCAAAATATTGATATTCTTATCCGCAAGGGTCTTAAACATCGTATTGGCAACACCTGCGTGACTGCGCATACCGATACCGACAACAGAAATCTTTGAAACTTTTTTGTCAACGATGATTTCTTTATAATCAAAATCAACCGTTTCCTCGATTGTTTTCACCGCCAAATCAAGCTCATTACGCGGTACGGTAAAAGTCATATCTGTGTGACCTTCTTCAGAAATATTCTGAACGATCATATCTACATTGACGGCTGCTTTTGCAAGCGGATCAAATAAACGCGCCGCAACACCGGGAACGTCTTTTACACCAATCACTGTGACTTTTGCCTCATCACGGCTATGCGCTATTCCTGTTACAACTTCTTGTTCCACGATCTTATCCTCTGTTACAACTAAGGTTCCTTTTAAATCACTCCCGATCAGACCTTCAAAACTTGAAAGCACCTGAATGGGAACACCACTTTTCGCGCCCATCTCAACAGAGCGCGTCTGCAAAACTTTACTTCCCAATGAGGCCAGCTCAAGCATTTCCTCATAAGCGATTTTATCAATCTTCTTGGCATTGGGTACAACACGCGGATCAGCGGTGTACACACCATCCACATCTGTATAAATATCACAACGATCCGCCTTTAGGGCCGCGGCCAATGCCACTGCCGTCGTATCAGAACCACCACGCCCCAGCGTAGAAATGCGGTTCATCTCAGTAATACCTTGAAAACCCGGCACAACAACAACTTCGCCGCCATCCAGACGTTTATGCAATTCATCTGTTTCAATCGCCTCAATGCGGGCTTTACCATGAATAGAATTTGTCTTGATCGGAATTTGCCACCCAAGCCATGACCTTGCAGTCACACCACGCTTTTGCAACGCCATCGCCATAAGGCCTGATGTAACCTGTTCACCGCTGGAAACAACCGCATCATATTCGCGCACGTCGTGCATAGGGCTGATTTGACTACAATATTCAACAAGCTGGTTGGTAACTCCAGACATAGCAGATACAACAACAACAACTTTGTTACCGCCTTCTACTTCACGAACAACTTTATCTGCGGCGCGCTCTATACGCTCAATATCCGCAACCGATGTTCCACCAAATTTTGCAACAATAATCGACATAATCTTGCTATGTTTTTGTATTTCTCATTTATCTTGTTTTTTACACGATGGTTATCCATACTCATTTGCTAACCAAAAATAAAGAGGTTTTGTTATGAGTGATGCAGCAAAAGCACAAAAAAATGCATCTGGCACGTCTATTGATACAAATGAAATTGCGCATTTCTCTAAAGATTCATCGCATTGGTGGGATGAAAAAGGCCCGTTTGCGCCACTACATAAACTTAACCCGGTAAGGCTTAGATTTATCAAAGAACAAATCTGTAATCATTATGATCGCGATTACAATGATCTGGATTCCCTAAAAGGTCTGGATATTATCGACATCGGATGCGGCGGCGGCCTTGTTTGTGAACCGCTTGCGCGGCTTAAATCAAATATCACAGGTGTTGATGCAGACACGAACGCAATACAAGTTGCGACAGAGCACGCGGAACAATCGCATCTTGATATCACGTATTTAAATCAGGACATTGAAACATTAGACACG
>Ga0256829_1002352_pt1 | contig 14181 bp, 10 predicted proteins | sample 131447metaG_FD_185979 | JGI IMG/M metagenome (GOLD analysis project Ga0256829, IMG submission 185979) | Hydrothermal vent microbial communities from Lau Basin, Pacific Ocean - 131-447 | ecosystem: Environmental > Aquatic > Marine > Hydrothermal vents | place: Pacific Ocean: Lau Basin | collected...
GCTTTAACAGCTTTTGGTCTAAAAGGTGCTAGCTATTTTATTATTCCAGTATATTTTGGGTTAATAGCGCTTTTTGTGTTAATAAGACAACAAAAACCTAGCCTTATTGTGTTAGCATTTTTATGCATACCTGTGTTATTTATTATGTCTCCATTAATAAAAATGTTTCCTGTTGGATTAGGGCTAAAAATATTATTTGTAGCTGCTATTTTATTGGTGCTTATTTTTGGACTTTGTCTACCTGTTTTTGGGTTTTTAAAACATAAGACAAGATGGAGTTATGGCTTTTTTACTTTAGCTATTATTAGCTTTTTTGTGGCGCATTTCAACTCGCAATTTACAGAGGATTCACCAAAACCAAATAGTTTAGTTTACGCGTTAGATACAGACAAAAACACTGCAGTTTGGGCAACCTACGATAACATCTTAGACACGTATACCACTAATTTTTTAGGTGAAACTCCTGACAAAGCTAAAGCTTTTGGCAATAATACGTTTGGAAGTAAATACGGTACAGGTTTTAGTTATTCTAAATCTGCACCAATAAAAAATATACATCAACCAAAAATTGAAATTTCCAAAGATACTATAATTGGTAATTTACGATCATACAATATTTGCATTATCCCACAAAGACATGTTCAACGTATAGAATTGTTTTCTGACACCACAAATGTTTTTAAAAATTTTAAAATAAATGGTGTTAAGATTGAAAATAAAACTGAAGAAAATTCTACTGTGTTCAACAATAGAAAAAGTAATAGATTATTCTGTTATTATGTAACAAATGACGAGTCTTTAGAATTAGAAATTTCAGTGCCAAAAAATCAAAAGACTAGCATAGAACTTTATGAAGCATCTAATGATTTATTAGACAATGAATTATTTAGTATTCCTAAACGATCAAAAGATATGATCCCTAAACCGTTTGTTCTTAATGACGCTATTATTGTTAAAAAGACAATTAGCTTAGAATAATTAACGCTTATTTCACTTATTTTAAGACCACTAAGCAAAATATTTTTTTAGTTTTGAGCCACAAAAATTTTTAACAAAATGAAACACATAATTTATTTATCTATTTTTTGCTTTAGCCTTAGTCTTACTGCTCAAAATAATGACGCTTTAATAAAGCATTACGAAGCGTATTACCAACAAATGCAAATGCAAGGTGACGTACAAGGTATTATTAATGCAATGACGCATTTAAACATTTTAAAACCATCTGAAGCAAGAAAAGATACTTTAGCTTACATCTATCTTCAAAACAATAAATTTTCGCAAGCTTTAAATACCATTGGAATTGACAATAAAGATTCTGATTCTGATATTGCAATAGAAGTAAAAGCTGTAGCACTAAAAAACTTAGGTGAATTTGAAAGAGCAATTCCTTTTTACACTAAAATTTATAACAAAACAAAAAATGCTTTAGTGGCTTATGAAATTGCAGAACTTAACCTTAACATTAATAATCTAACACAAGCTAAAGCCTATATTAATTTAGGTATGCCTGGTATAAAAGAAAAACAAGGAAAAACCTACTACGAAACACAACAACCTTACACTGTACCTTTAAAAGCTGCTTTTACCTATCTAGATGCATTAGTAAAATACAATCAAGATAAAGTAGCAAATATAGATTTAGCTATTAAAAAATTAGACGAAGCTTTAGCTTTAGCGCCTAATTTTAATATGGCAATTTTAGCTAAAAATGCTTTAACACAACAAAAAACACCAAAAACAACTACAGAAACTAAAGAATAGTTTTAAGTTGAAATTATAAAAAAAGCCTTCAGTTAACTGAAGGCTTTTTTATTTTTAAATCTTTATTGATTACCAAATTCTAACTCGGTCTTCTGGAGCAATGTACATTTTGTCTCCTTCTTTAATATCAAAAGCTTTGTAAAAAGCATCTACATTAAGTAAAGGTTGTACAGCTCTTGTCATTCCTGGTGAGTGTGGATCTGTTTTAATTCTTGTTTTTAAAGCATCGTCACGCATTTTTGTACGCCATACTGTTGCCCAACTCATAAAGAAACGTTGTTCTGGTGTAAATCCATCAATAGTTTCTTCTGGTCTACCGTTTTGTTCGTAGCTTAATTGTAAAGCATCGTAAGCCGCTAAAACACCTCCTAAATCACCAATGTTTTCACCTAAAGTAAACTTACCGTTGATTTTTGTTTCTGGTAACACTTCAATTTCAGAATATTGATTTGCAAGGTCTTCACCTAAAGCTTCAAATTGCTTTAAATCTTCGTCTGTCCACCAATTGTTAAGGTTTCCGTCTTTATCGTAACGCGCACCAGAATCGTCAAAACTATGAGAGATTTCATGACCAATTACTGCTCCTATTCCACCGTAATTTACAGCATCATCTGCATTAAAATTATAGAAAGGTGGTTGTAAAATAGCTGCTGGAAAAACAATCTCGTTATAAGATGGATTGAAATATGCATTTACAATTTGAGGTGCCATGTACCACTCTGACTTATCAACTGGTTTGTCTAATTTATTGATATCTTCATTAAAGTTCCAAACTCTAGCGTTTAAAGAGTTTTGTAGGTAAGATCCGCCTTCTTCTACACTTTTAACTTCTAAATCAGAATAATCTTTCCATTTGTCTGGATACGCAATTTTAACTTTAGTCGCTTTTAGTTTTTCGATAGCTTTTTGTTTTGTTTCTGGACTCATCCAGTCAAGCTTTTCTATACGTTTTTCAAAAGCAAGAATTACGTTTTTAATCATTTTCTCTGCTTTTTCTTTAGCTTCTGGCGGAAACTTTTTATCTACATATAATTTACCTAAAGCTTCTCCTAAAGTTCCGTTCAAAGCTGCTAAAGCACGCTCTTCTCTTGGTCTATGTGCTTTTGCACCGTTAAGTTCTTTTCCATAAAACTCCCAATTAGCAGTTTCGATATCTGTACTTAAGTAGCCTGCAGCACTTCTAAATGTGTTCCATTTTAAGTAGGCTTTCCAGTTATCTACATTATTATCTGCTAATACTTCGTGTAATCTTTTAAAATAACCTAAATCACCAACAATTACGGTATCTAAATCTTTTAAGCCTACACCAGCAAAGAATTTTTTCCAGTCTACTTCTGGAACCATTTCTTGTACTTGCTCTATAGATCTTGGATTGTAACGTTTACGAGCATCACGTCTATCTACTTTATCCATTTTAGCTTCTTCAAGACGCGTCTCAAAAGCTAATATTTGTTCTGCTTGTTCTTTTGCTTCTTCTTCTGAGTCTCCTAAAAACTGTAACATTCTAGTAATGTGTGCTACATACTTTTCTCTTTTTTCTTTAGAATCTGCATCATCTTTTACATAATAATCTCTGTCTGGTAAACCTGTACTACCGCCACCTAAATAAGCTACATTACGGTCACTATCTTTAGGATCTGCACCTACACCTACACCATATAAACCACCGCCGCCAGCTGGCTCCATCTCTATCATATAGTTTTGTAAGTCTTCAATGTTATTTATTGCTTCTACTTTAGCTAAATATGGTTTTACTGGCTCTAAACCTGCTTTATTACGACCAACAGTATCCATAATAGTTTGGTAGTAAAACACTGCTTTTTCTTGATCTGAACCTGGTACAACTTGGATACCTTTTAAGTCCTTATCATTAGACATAGCTTCTTTTAAGATAGCTAATGCATCATCGTCTGTTTTCTTTCTTAACTCGTTAAAACTACCCCAAACGGTTCTGTCTTCAGGGATTTCGTTAGTGTCTAACCACTTTCCGTTTACGAATCTAAAAAAGTCTTCGCTAGGCTTTACAGAAGTATCCATATACTCTGTATTTATACCAGGCAAAACTTCTACTTGAGCTGTTTCCATCTCTTCAGCTTTTTTTTCTTCTTTACAACCAAGAAGAAAAACACCGCCTAAAGCACTCAATAATGCTAAATTTTTAAAGTTGAATTTCATTGTTATAAGTATTGACTATGTTAGTTATTACGCGACTCAAGATATAAAAAAAGCGCCTGACATAAGTTTGAAAGGCGCTTTTTTTAAGTTTATATTAACTTTTATTTAACTATTAACTTTTTAATTGTTGTTGATGTTGAAGTTTTAATATTTAACACGTAAATACCTGAGGAATAATCACTTAAATCTATTTTATAATTATTGTCTTGAATATTTACGTTTTGTTGATTAAATATTTCTTTACCTGTTATATCTATTACTGATATACTTAATTGCTGAACGCTATCAGTCTTTAAATTAAATATACCTGTAGAAGGGTTTGGATATACTTTAAATGTTTCACTATTAAAAGTTTCTGTACTTAAAGGTGTACCAGATATGATTGGGTTATCTATAATCACGCCTTCTTCGTTAACAACTTGATCTGAATGAAATACGAATCTGTACATAAAGTTAGTCTCCGTACCAAACGCAGATAAATTATAAGTATAGTGTGTCATAGTTGTATTTACACCAGTCCACTGTCCTCCTGGACAATTATAACAAGTTTCGTTTTGTCCTGATGTTAGTCCATTATTATACCAGTTTACATCTGTACTTGAGCCTAGTAAACTCCACGTTGCACCTTGATCTAAAGAGTATTCTACATAAACAATATCCCAATCTTGTTCTAAATCAAAAGCCATATCAAATTCTAACGTTGGTGATGACACTGTTGTTAAATCAAAACATTCTGATACTAAATAACTTTTAGTATTATCTGCATAATTACCTGATAAATTAGTACCATATACATTTGTACTGTTTACAGTGCTATTTAAGGTTATGCCACTTGCTAAACCTCTTTGCCAGTATTGATTTGTAGTACCTGCGTCATAAACTAATAATGCTTCTTCAGGTGTTTCAAAAGTATTAACTACAAGTGTTGCTCCAGTCGCGTTTGCATTTATGTATGAAGTTTCTGAGGTATTATTTTCGGCAAAAGTATCATTATTTATTGTAGATGACACGTTAAATGAATGTGTTCCTTTTGACAATGTTAATGAAGGTAAAGTTACTATTACAGAAGTTTCTGATGCTAATGTACCGGTCCAAGTAAACATATTAGGTGTGCCATCTATATTATAAGTTAAGTCGATAGATGTAATCGTATTTTGTCCGTTATTATAAAGCTCTACTTGTGGTGCTAAATTTGCGTTACATTCAATTGTTTGTCCTATTCCAGAAACCGAAACTAATTTAACGTCATCCAGAGGTAACTCATAAGGAATACTTGATTGCCAAATACCTCTTCCATATGTTGCTGCTGTAATGTTATTATCTATTAGATTAATTTCTATATCTCTTACAGATACGTTTGGTAAATTATTATTAAATAATTCCCACATTAAAGTATCATCATCATACCTATATACCCCTAAACTAGTTCCTAAAAACAAAGGATTTTTAGTGTGTAATGCTTGATGTTTAATACTGTTTTTTGTCACATTTGGTAAGCCTGTTGAGATACTTGTAAAATTAATCCCTCCATCTACAGATTTATAAACTTGTCCAGCAACACCAGATGTTGTAACATAAATAATATTGTTGTCTGTATTATTAACTTCTATAGAAGTAATATTTGAAGAAAATGAATATGTAAAATTAAATGTTACACCATTATCTGTACTTTTATTTAATGAAGAATTAGTACCTACGTAAATATTATTAGGATTAATTTCGTCTATTTCTAAAACATCTATATTAGTTCCAAAAGAAGGTGAAACTGCTACCCAACTTCCACCTTGTAATTTGTAAAGGCTATTGTAACCTGAAAATAATTCGCCATTAGCACTCATTGCTAAAGGAGTTATCCAGTTACCACTTTCTCCTGCAGGAGCACTTACATTACCTGTTAATGATGCGCCTGCATTTGTAGAATAATACAATCCTCCTCCATTTTGTGTAAAACCATAATATATATTAGAGTTGTTAGGGTCTATTGCAGTATCCATACCATCTGCACCATAATAGTTTTGCCATTGTCCATTAGAAAATGCGTGTCCACCGTTATCTTGCAAACCTCCAACCATTTTACTTGAAGATTGTTTTGATACAGATATACGGTAAAACTGACTTATTTGCATACCTGCAGTAAGGTCTGTAAAACTTGTACCTCCGTTACTTGATTTATAAAAACCTCCATCTGTTCCTGCAAACAATTCTCCATCAAAAAATCTTAAAAAATGAATATCTGCATGTGTATAAGAACTAGAAAAAGGAGAACTCCAATTATTTATTTTAGTAAAAGTTGCTCCACTATCTGTAGTTTTCCAGATATTAAGTACTCCAGTATACACTTCGTTTTCATTAGTATCTGATACAGTCATTGCCATATCATACCATGCTTGTGGAGATTCAAATATATCTCCGACAGTAAGAGATGAAGCTACGTTTGTGAAAGAATTAGCAGAATCTGATGATTTATATAACCCTAAAAAATTATACGAATTGTCTGCTGCTAACGCATAGACAACATTTGGATTAGCAGGCGTTACATCTATTACATATCTAGAAACGCCGTTATTAGGTAAGCCACTTGAAACTAAACTAAAGCTTTCTCCGCCATTAGTTGATTTATAAATTCTGCTACTAGAAGCTGCATAAATAATGTCTGGGTTTGTTGGATGTATTTTTATGTCTTTAATATTTAATCCAGCTGTACCATTACTTCCTCCTAAAGAGTTTTGATTGGACCAAGACACACCAGCATCTGTAGTTTTAAAAACACCACTATTAGTTGCTACCCATAAGATATTTGAGTTAGATGGGTGCATGTATATGTCATTCATAGAGCTTGGTGAGTTACCAGGATTTAAACCTGTTGTATTCCATGTTTGACCACCATCTGTAGACTTCATAACACCAACACTGTAAGAATCTCCTGCATCATCATCTCCTGTTGCTATGTAAATGATATTAGAATTATTGACATCTACCGCAATTCCTGAAACACCTATTTGAGGTAAATTATCGGTTGTTGTATTCCATGTTAAACCAGCATCTGTAGATTTCCATATACCTCCAGCAGGTGCTCCTACATAAAATGTTGATGGATTATTTGGATCTTTAACGATAACATTAACTCGTCCTTGACCAGAAGACCAAGAACCAGTATTGGTGTGTGTAAATGGACCTATTGGCATCCAATTACTTTCATCTATTAGTACATTACTACTACGTAAGTTTTGAGACTGATTTTGCACTAATTGATAGGTATCCCATAATTCTTCTGAAGTAGGTAAAGTCCCGTCTTCTTTTACAAAGTTAGACCAATACGCTTCCCATCTTTTAAATGGTTTATAACCACTTCCTTTTTGGTCTTTATCGTGTGTTAACCAATAATTATTGAAAGCATCTACAATTTGTTGAAATTTTAAAGGATTGTCACTTGATCTGTTGGATGTATTTAACATTTTCATCCAAGGTGCGCTTTCATTAAATTGTGCTTGGATAGAAACTGAAAGTAATAATGCAAATACAAAAAGTAATATTCTTTTCATTTAACTTATTTTTAAAACAAAAATATAAGATTTTATTTAAAAACCTGACAAACAGATAAAAAAATAAGCTAAAAACCAAAAAATGATTTTTTATTCGGTTTTTGGTTTAAGCTTTTGTTTCAACAAACTATCTGTGTCTTTTTTGATATTTACGACATTTTTTACTTTTGGGTTTGGAATTGTAATAGATAAAACATAATGCTTTATTTTCCATCCATTTTCAGTTAACACAACAACACCAGATCCTCTGCATAGCCCCATTTGTGTATCTAAAATTTCGTCAAACCAAGCTAGATTTTTATTACTATTTAAATAAATATTACGTTCTAAAGAAGTAAAGCTCCAAGCCTTTCCTTTATCAAAATAAGGTTTAGAAAACTCTTTAAATTTTTCTAACTGCCAATTTTCAGTAGCGTCTGTACCAATAAATACAGCATCTTCTGTCATTAAATTAAAATAAGAATCAAAATCTGCATTTGCAGCTGCTTCATGCCAAGCATCTATTGTTTCATAAATTAATTTTTTTGTTTTGGTATCGTTTTGGCTTATTAATGTGCATGACATTAACATCAAAAATATTAGAGCATAATTTTTCATAACTAATAAGGTCTTTCTATATTTTGACTATCTTTTTCTAGCTTTTTATTAATCTGTAAGTTAAGGTTAGAAAAAGCAACAAGAACTTCTTTTGTTGCAAAAAGAACATCCTTTTTATCTATAAAATCAAGACTATTTACATCTTTTAGATTTAACAATTTTGTTTTAAAAGCTAAAACTCTTGCTTCTATAGACTCTGTTTTAATACTTGGTGGAATAGTTTGTTCTAAATCTTTTATTGCTGTTGAAAAAACTTCAATATCTGTATTAAAAAAAGAATAATCTGCTAGCTTTAAACTTTGAACAGCATCCGATAAAGTTTGATAAGCTTGCCATGTGGGCATTATTGAATTTGTTTTAGCGTCTAATCCAATATCAACATAATTTATTTTATTAATATCTTCTTTTTTTATATTTAAAGAGTCAGATTGTTGACTTTGTTCTGCGACTAAAGATTGATCTGTTTTATTTTTACAACTAAAAGATAAAGCACACAAAAGCAAGATGATAAATAGATGTTTCATAACTTAAAATATATCTTAAAACAAATATATAAGATACTAGTTTTAAACCTTAATTTTTAACTAATCTTTTATTCTAACTTTTAGCATTTATTTATTGAAATATCTTTAAAATTGTTCTTACTTTTGAGCTGAAATTTGCATAATCCTTTAATAAATGAGCGAAAAAATATTAATTATCGGGGCTTGTGGCCAAATAGGATCTGAGCTAACTTATAAACTGAGAGAAATTTATGGCAATAAAAACGTTATTGCTAGTGACATTAATTACAATAATGTAGAGTTAGTTAATTCTGGTACTTTTGAAATTATTGATGCTATGGATTATGCATCACTTAAAATTTGTTGCGAAAAACACAACATAGACACCGTTTACTTAATGGCTGCTATTTTAAGTGCAACAGGAGAAAAATACCCTATGAAAGCTTGGGATTTAAATATGCAATCTCTTTTTCATGTTTTAAATCTTGCAAAAGGCAAAGCCATAAAAAAAATCTTTTGGCCTTCAAGTATTGCCGTTTTTGGACCTACTACTCCTAAAAATAACACTCCACAAAGAACCGTAATGGAACCAACAACTGTTTATGGTATTACAAAACAAGTAGGAGAACGTTGGTGCGAATATTATCACGAAAAGTATAATGTAGATGTTAGAAGTATAAGATACCCAGGTTTGATAAGTTGGAAAACCTTACCTGGAGGCGGTACAACAGATTATGCAGTAGAAATCTATCATGAAGCATTAAAAAAAGAATCTTATGAATGTTTTTTAAGTGAAAAAACAGCACTACCTATGATGTATATGGATGATGCTATCGATGCAACGGTTAAATTAATGACTGCTAAAGAAGAAGATGTAAAAATTAGATCCTCTTATAACCTAGCGGGAATTAGTTTTACTCCTGATGAAATTGCTAATTCAATAAGAAAAGAAATTCCAAATTTCAAAATATCTTACCAACCTGATTTTAGACAATCAATTGCAGATACTTGGCCAAGTAGTATAGACGACACCGAAGCACAACAAGACTGGAATTGGAAACATAAGTTTGATCTAGATGCTATTACAAAAGAGATGCTAACTAATCTTAAAGAAAAAAACAAGACTAGTTAATCAATTAAAGTAATAAAACTCTTTAATACTTTATAATATTTTACAGAGACAATAAAAAGCTTCTTGAGTAAATTCAAGAAGCTTTTTTATTTTGTTATAACAATCAAAAATTTCTCACTAATTATATAACCGCAATAAAAATGTTAACATTTTTATTTAAAACCAAACAAACTCAAAAAAGTCAGCAATAAAACAATTTTTTTAATAAAAATTGTAAGAAACATATATTTCATTTATTTTGCTTAACGCTAAAAATTAAATAGCCATTTTAATGAAATATTCTCTGAAAATTTTAATAACAGTTAGTATAACTTTATTCTTATGTAGCTGTAAAACAAAAAGCAACAAACAGATAATTATTACACCAGAACAATACCATGCTTCTGTAAATAAAATAATAGATATTATGATACATGATATCTTTTCTCCTCCTGTAGCAAGTAGAGTTTTTGCTTATCCAAATATTGCAGCTTATGAAATTTTAGCACAAGACCACCCTAAACTTTTATCTTTAGATAAAAAGCTTAATCAATTTACAACAATTCCAAAGGTTAACAATACAGAAGGTGTAAACTTAAAATTAGCAGCACTAATAGCTCATCTTGAAATTAGTAAAAAACTAATTTTTTCTGAAGATAAATTAGATCATTATAAAGATAGCTTATATACAAAATGGAAAAAAATTAACAAAGAAGAATTTACTATTACAAAAAACTATTCTGATAAAGTAATTGGTCATATTACTGAGTGGATGAATAAAGATAATTACAAGGAAACTAGGACTATGCCAAAGTTTACTGTAGATATGGAAGACCCATCAAGATGGCAACCAACACCACCTAGTTATATGGATGGAATAGAACCACATTGGAACAAAATAAGACCTTTTATATTAGACTCTGCATCACAATTTAAACCTATTCCTCCTCCAGAGTTTTCACTTAAAAAAGATTCAAAATTTTACCAAGAACTATTAGAGGTTTATAACGTTAGTAAAGAAATAACAAAAAAGGGAGATAATACTGAAGAAATTGAAATTGCTCAGTTTTGGGACTGTAATCCTTTCGTATCTGTAACTAGAGGTCATTTTATGTTTGCTACAAAAAAAATATCTCCAGGCGCACATTGGATTTTAATTTCTCAAATTGCCTCTAAAAAAACAAAGTCTAGTTTTGAGGAGACAGTAAACACATATACAAAAACATCTATCGCAATAGCAGATGCTTTTATTAGTTGTTGGGACGAAAAATATAGAAGTAACCTTATTCGTCCAGAAACAGTAATAAACCAACACATTGATCCAGATTGGTTACCTATTTTACAAACACCACCTTTTCCGGAGTATGTTAGTGGCCATTCAGTAGTTTCAGGATCGGCATCGGTTGTTTTAACCAAACTATTTGGTGATAACTTTGCTTTTAACGATACTTCAGAAATCCCTTACGGTTTACCGCCAAGAAATTTTAAATCTTTTTATGATGCATCAGCAGAAGCAGCTTTAAGTAGACTTTATGGCGGTATTCATTATAGGGCTGCTATTGATAATGGTCTAGATCAAGGTAAATCTGTTGGTCATTTTGTAGCTAATAAACTTGATCTTTAACAAACACAACTTTAAAACAAGAAAACATTAATAATTGACCACAAAAAAACCCGATACTAAAATGTATCGGGTTAATTTTTGCTCCCCCTCTTGGGCTCGAACCAAGGACCCTCTGATTAACAGTCAGATGCTCTAACCAACTGAGCTAAGGAGGAGTGTTTATTTTCGCTGTTGCGAGCGCAAATATATATGTTTTTTTAAATACTACAAATAATAATTTTAAAAAATTTAATTAAAAATTGCTTTTACTATATCATTACCATTTGCAAACAGCACTAAAGCTATTAAAATGAAGAAACCAACCATTTGAGCTTTTTCTAAAAACTTCTCTCCAGGCTTACGTCCAGATATCATTTCATATAATAAAAACATTACATGACCACCATCTAATGCTGGTATTGGTAATAAATTTAAAACACCTAACATTATAGACAAAAATGCTGTTAAACCCCAAAAGGCTTGCCAGCTCCAGGTGCTTGGAAATATATCGTAAATAGCTTTAAAACCACCAACACCTTTATATGCTCCTGTTTTAGGATTAAAAATTGCTTTTAATTGCCCAAAATATGAGGTAATTTGACTGGTAAATTTTTTAAATCCAACGCCAAAACTTTCTCCAAAAGAATAATTTTTTGTTATAATTTTTAAATAACCTAATTCTTCAAAAGTTTTTAAACTTCTTATTGTTACAAGATCAAGTTTAGCATACTGATCAACTTTTAAATCTCTATTAATTGTAGTATTACCTCTTTGTATAGTTACATTAATAGTTTGCCCTTTTGTATCTTCTAAAATCGGAGCTACTTGATCAAAGTATTCTGCTGGTTTACCATTAATGGATTTAAAAATATCTCCTTTTTGTAGATCAACAGATTTATTTAAAGAAGTATCCATTATCTTTTCAACTATAAAAGGTTGACGCAAATCAAATAAAGATCTATCATCACTTGAAGATAATTGTCCTAAAAAATCTATTGGTAATTCTATTGTTTTTTCTTCTTCTCCTCTTTTTATAGTAACATTATTAGCACCTATAATATTTCGTCTTATATCAGATTCATATGTTACAGTCTCTCCATCTACCTTAATAATTTTATCTCCTGTCTTAAAGCCTATTTTAGTTAAAATTGGATTTTCTATTACAAACCCATCTTTCAAGCTTGAAGCAGATATATCTGTATCTCCGTACACAAAAGATGCTACAATATAAATAACTAATGCTAATAAGAAATTTACAAAAACACCACCTAACATTATTATTAGGCGTTGCCATGCTGGTTTAGACCTAAACTCCCAAGGTTGTGGTTCTTGCGCCATCTGCTCTGTATCCATACTTTCGTCAATCATACCCGAGATTTTTACATAACCTCCTAATGGTAACCATCCTATACCGTAAACCGTTTCGCCTATTTTCTTCTTAAAAAGAGAGTATTTTACATCAAAAAAAAGATAAAACTTTTCAACTCTAGTTTTAAATGCTTTTGCTGGGATAAAATGTCCTAATTCATGTAAGACAATTAGTAATGACAGACTTAATAAAAACTGTCCAATTTTTATGATAAATTCCATTTAGTATTGTTATTCAATAGTAGTCGGCAAAAGTAAGTATTTAAGCTTAGTATAAAAAACTTAATACCTTATGCTTAAGTATAATTAACAAATTTTATGAGCTATATCATGTAGTTAATCCTCTTTTTACTCGTATTTTTGTATTCCGAATTTAAATTAACTTGGTATGCTTAACTTTTTTAAAGCTTATAAAAAATTTGCTATCGTATTTGCTATTATTTCAATTATAATTATTTCAATTTTTTACAACATTTTGAAGGTAGACAAACCTTTACCTATTTATCAACCTGCAGATGTAAGTACTGAATTGGTTGATAGCACCATTCAACACAAAATAAAATATCATAAAATAGCAGATTTTAGTTTAATCAACCAAAACGGAGATACAATTACCCAAGAGACTTATAAAGATAAAATTTACGTAGCCGATTTCTTTTTTACAACCTGTCAAACCATTTGTCCTATTATGACAGATAACATGGTAGATATTCAAAAAGAAATTAAAAATGATGATGAAGTTATGCTGCTTTCTCACTCTGTTACACCAAAAATTGACAGTGTTGCACAGCTAAAACGCTACGCCATCAAAAAAGGTGTTATTGATAGTAAATGGAATTTAGTTACCGGAGATAAAGGCGAAATTTACCGATTAGCCAGAAAAAGTTATTTAGCTGTTAAGGATGATGGAATGCCAGACGATTATGGCATGGTACACACCGAAAATTTTATGCTAATAGACAAAAAGAGACAAATAAGAGGCTATTACGATGGTACCAAAAAAGATGAAATTAAACGTCTTTTACAAGATTTAAAAACTTTAAAAAAAGAATATGAAGATTAGTTTTTAGCTTTCAATTTTTTTATGCTAAAATTTTCCATTACTTTTGCTTCTTTAAAATCAATCTAAATAAGCTTGAACAATACACTAGACACATTAAAAAAAGGAGAAATAGCAACTATAATAGATGTTTCTTCAAAACATATACCTCTAAAACTTCTAGAAATGGGATGTTTACCCGGTAATAGTGTTCAGTTGGTTCAATTAGCGCCTTTTGCAGACCCAATGTATTTAAACATTAACGGTAGTCATCTGGCAATTAGAAAAGAAACTGCTATTCATATTTTAATTGAAAAAGAAACTGTATGAGTAAGCAAATAAATGTCGCTTTAATAGGTAACCCTAATACTGGTAAAACTTCTGTTTTTAATGCCTTAACAGGTTTAAATCAAAAAGTTGGAAACTATCCAGGAATTACTGTAGAAAAAAAAGAAGGTATCTGTAAATTACCAAGAGGC
>Ga0256829_1002353_pt1 | contig 14180 bp, 14 predicted proteins | sample 131447metaG_FD_185979 | JGI IMG/M metagenome (GOLD analysis project Ga0256829, IMG submission 185979) | Hydrothermal vent microbial communities from Lau Basin, Pacific Ocean - 131-447 | ecosystem: Environmental > Aquatic > Marine > Hydrothermal vents | place: Pacific Ocean: Lau Basin | collected...
ATAAGGCTAACTGGTCAAGAGTAGTTAGAACCGAGCCCCGACACAAAGGGGGTTAAGACATAGCAAATTTCGTCCAATGTGTCATACAAAAGAAGTTAGAACCGAGCCCCGACACAAAGGGGGTTAAGACCAAGGGCTTGTGCTACGCCTGTGGCGAACCCCTTGTTAGAACCGAGCCCTGACACAAAGGGATTCGGTTTTTCTTTTTATGGCTTTTTTCCTACTTCTGCATCGCTTCGTTTAGAATATGGAGATTCTGTTAAATGGAGTGTTCTGATGCCTTTTTCTTCTATAGTTGTGACTATCTTGGCAGCGGGTAAAGGAACCCGTATGCAGTCTGCTAAGCCTAAAGTGCTGCAACCTTTGGCTAAAAAGCCATTACTTGGTCATGTTTTTGATACGGCTTTTGATTTATCCCCTAACCGTATTTTGCCAGTGATTGGTCATGGTGCGGGTCAGGTTAAGGCGGCTTTTGCATTTGATAACTTAGCTCATCGTTTGGCTGAAATTGGGATGTTGGATGAAAGCCTAGTTACTTTACCCGAGGTGATTTGGGTGGAGCAGACGGAGCAGTTGGGTACAGGTCATGCAGTTCAGCAAGTTTTGCCGCATTTAAAGGATGAGGAGGTGTTGCTCATTCTGTATGGTGATGTGCCTTTAACCCGCAAAGAGACACTTGAGGATCTGCTGGACTTGGTGGATGACACGCATCCTTTGGCTTTATTGACAGTGAATTTGAGTGTCCCAACGGGCTATGGGCGGATTATTCGAGATCAACATCTGAATGTGCAGGCGATTATTGAAGAGAAGGATGCAACGCTTGAGCAGAAACAGGTTCAAGAGGTCAATACGGGGATTATGGCAGTGAGAGCCAAGCAGGCGAGACAGTGGCTGGGTGCTTTGCAAAATAATAATGCCCAAGGTGAGTATTACCTCACGGATATTATCGCTATGGCGGTAGCCGATGGCTTTCATATTCGCACTACCCAACCTGCGGATGAAACGGAAGTATTGGGGGTGAATGATAAAGTTCAGCTTCAACAGTTAGAACGCATTTATCAGCAACAGCAGGCAGAGCGTTTAATGCGTCAGGGTGTGACCCTACTGGATGCTGATCGAATCGATATTCGAGGACAGGTGTCTGTTGGCAGAGATGTGGAAATTGGGGTCAATGTGGTGTTTGAAGGCGATGTACAGCTAGGTGATGGGGTGGTGATTGGTGATCATTGTATTTTAAAAGATACGGTGTTAGGCGATCAGGTACGGGTGGAACCTTTTTCCCACCTTGATGGGGCTAAAGTGGGTCAAGCTTGCGTGATTGGCCCCTATGCAAGATTACGACCTGGTACAGAACTGGCGGATGAAGTCAAGATTGGCAATTTTGTCGAGACCAAGAAAGCGCAAATTGGCCGAGGTTCAAAAGTGAATCATCTCTCCTATATTGGGGATACGCTAATGGGCGGCGGGTGTAATATTGGAGCCGGTACGATTACCTGCAATTATGATGGGGTGAATAAGCACCAGACAGTGATTGGAGAAAGAGTCTTTGTGGGTTCCGATACGCAATTGGTTGCGCCTGTGGAAGTGGGTGATGGGGCCACCATTGGAGCGGGTTCAACCATTACTAAACGAGTGCCAGCCAATGAACTGACATTGAGTCGTTCCAAACAGGTCACCATTAAAAACTGGCAAAAACCGCCGAAAAAGTCTTAAAAACTTCCAGTTTTCCCAGCTCCGTAGGATATGCCTGCTTTTAATGTCCTGCGGGGATGGTGTCGGAAAAGAAGGTTTGCCAGAGTAGGAAGAAGTTAAGCAAGATAATCACACTGATGATTCCCCAGCCTACTTTTTGTGTGAGAGGGGTATTCACCAAGCTGCCGACATATTTTGCTTGATTGGTAAATTGCAATAGGGGAATCAAGGCGAGGGCGATGCCGAAGCTGAGGACAACTTGGCTGGCGACCAAAACAGAGGTGGGGTCCAAACCAAGCATAATGACGATTAAGGCGGGGGTCATGGTGATGATGCGTCTTAGCCACATCGGAATGCGGAAATTCACAAACCCTTGCATCACGACTTGTCCAGACATGGCACCGACGACCGAGGAAGCAATCCCACTAATGAGAAGGGTCATGGCAAAGACTGTCGAGGCCATATCACCCAACAGTGGGGTTAAGGTCTGATAGGCCGTTTCAATGCTGGCAACCTCTTGATGACCTGTTTCAAAGAAGGTGGCTGCCGCCATGATCAGCATCGCCATATTCACAAATCCAGCAAAAACCATTCCAATCACCACATCCTTTAAAGTAAAGCGATAGAGCTTCTGTTTCTTTTCTTCTGTATCAACCTGAATACGGTTTTGGGTGAGGGCACTGTGTAGATAAATTACATGGGGCATGACCGTTGCACCGAGAATTCCAGCAGCAAGGTAGAGCGCGTGGGTATCGGGAATTTGAGGTATCAGGAGCCCTTTAGCTATGCTGACAGGGTTAGGTTGTGCCAGAAAAATTTCCACCACATAGCCCAGTGCCACGGCTAATACCAGTGCAGCAATCACCGCTTCTAATGCACGGAAACCAAAGCGTTCAAAACTCAAAATTGCAAAAGTGACGACTGCCGTCAATCCTGCTGCCCAAATCAATGGAATATCAAAAAGCAGATAGAATCCTAAAGCCGCTCCGAGAAACTCGGCCAGTTCGGTTGCCATGGCGATAATTTCCGCTTGAATCCAGTAGAGCCAGACCAGTGGATGGGGGTAGTGTTCTCTAATCATCTCTGGGAGGTTTTTTCCTGTGGCAATCCCCAGCTTGGCGGAGAGAGATTGAATCAGCATCGCCATCAGGTTTGCCCAGAGAATTACCCAAAGGAGTAGATAACCATATTCGGCTCCGCTTTGAATATTGGTAGCAAAGTTACCCGGATCAATATAGGCCACCGCTGCAATCATGGCAGGACCTAAAAAAGGTAGACTGCGAAACCATTTTTTATGGGGGGTGCCATTGAGTTCCGCATGAGCTTGGGCATGGATTTTATGATCGAGGTGTTTCACAATTATTTTTAACCTTGGTTAACTTTTTAGAATTATGGGGTAGAGGCGGGGATTCGTCAAGCAGGAAAGGGTGCAGTAAGGCAGAATTTTGTTAAAATCCTCTTTATGAAGATTGAAATTAAACCTTTGATAAGTCAGTGGCAACCCTATATTCAGCTGATGCGTCTGGATCGACCTGTGGGAATTTATCTGGTGCTGTGGCCCGCTTTGTGGGCTTTATGGTTGGCGGCAGATGGTTTTCCTCCTTGGCATATCTTGCTTATTTTTGTTTTGGGTGCGGTGCTGATGCGTTCGGCGGGCTGTGTGATCAATGATTATGCTGATCGCAATTTTGATGGACATGTCGCTCGTACTTGCCAACGCCCTTTGGCAACAGGGGCTTTAAAACCTAAGCAGGCATTGAAGTTATTTGTTTGGCTCTGTCTGATCAGTTTTGGATTGGTATTGCTATTGAATCCGCTCACTGTGCTGATGTCTTTTGTCGCTTTAGGATTAGCGGCACTTTATCCTTTTACCAAGCGCCTCACCCATTGGCCACAGGCATTTTTGGGGGCGGCGTTTGCTTGGGCAGTGCCGATGGCATTTACCGCTGTGCAGAATCGACTGCCGATAGAAGTTTGGTCACTATTTGCTGCGACACTGTGTTGGGCGTTAATCTATGACACCGCTTATGCACTGGTGGATAAAGAGGATGATTTGAAGATTGGGATTAAATCGACCGCCATTGGGTTTGGGCGGTATGTGAATCAGGTGATAGGGTTGTTTCAGCTGTTGATGCTGGGGCTATTGGTCTGGACAGGCGTGCTGTTTCATCTGCATTGGCCTTACTATTTGAGTCTGGCACTGGTTGCTTTGGGCTTTTTATATCACCAGCGACTTTTACATCAGCAAGATCCCGCTTTGGCATTTAAGGTTTTTTTGCAGAACCACTGGCTGGGATTGATTATTTTGGTTGGGATTATGCTGGATAAGGTGCTTTATTGAATATTGGTTGGTGCGGTATATTGAGGAAATTCAAGTCCCCACTCGGTTTGCGGGTGAATTGCTTTGAGGAGTTTAAGTAGGTTGCCTGTGATATTGGGATGGAAGTTAAAGACCAAGCCTTCTCCTGTTTGCGGTAGCAAGAGTAACTGAGGGTGATCACTGTCCATGTCTTTTAAGGTGAGTTGGGTAATGAGGATGGGTTTGTCAAATACCTTAATGGGTTCGGCAGGGATGTCAAAAGTCGTGTCAAAGTCACTCTCTTGTTGTGCTTGGAGCTGTTGCATCTCTTGAATCGCTTGTTGGGTATCGGACAATAGCGGTTTATTTTCTAAAGGGTGTTTACCTTGCAAGGCAGGAATTAAGAGTTTTAAAAAACGGCGGCTCAGCCACGCTTCGAGTAGGCGGTTTTGTTCAGTAGTGATGCTCAGTAAGATACGGTCTTCAAGGCCGTCATACCTTGCATTGATCTGTTTAATTTGGTCAGTTGTATCAGTCATAGGGAGAGGGTTTGGTTAAACGAGCCAATATTATAACGCGGCTACTTTTTTCGAGTATGTTGTTGTGTTTATGCAATCCAGTTGTTTGGGCTGAAGAAGCGAGTGCGTCTAAAACAGCGTCCTCCTCATTCTCTCTTTGGTCTGATTCCCTTCAAGGATTGAGTCATTTTCAAGTTTGGTTAGGGCATTATGTTGGGGCTTTTGGACGAAAGCTGGATGGGCTATTGGCGAATGAAGCTTCCTTGGATGAAGCCAATGGTTCGCGTTTAGTCGTGCGATTACCCTATACAGTGCATGCGAATACCGAGCAAGGGTTTACTCCCAGTGTGGATGCCAATATTGATCTACCGCAGTTAAATCAGAAATGGAAACTTTTTGTTAGCTCATTAAACCAAGAAGAGAAGCAACCTGTTTTATCAAGTAGTGAGACAGCGACTGGGAAAGGAATTGCCCAGATTGGGGTGCAGGTTCAATTAAAAAAGACAATGAATCTCATAGACTTATTGGACTTTGGATTTAATGCAAAAGGCTTAGCTTTACCTGCCGTCTATACCCGTTATAAAAGTATTTTTTATCAAGACCTCACCTCCGTTTGGCGACGACGGTGGTATGGTAAGGTGTTTTGGGAGAGTGATTTAGGGGCAGGGGTACAGTTGGCGCTACGACATGATCGTACCTTTGCAGCCGAGCAGTTGCTGTTTCGTAGTGAGACACAGGCCAACTGGTGGGATAAAGGGCAGTACTGGGATATTTATCATGACTTTTTGCTATATCATAAAATTAATGACTGGAAATCAGCGGTCTATTTTATGGGGTGGAATTGGCAGACGGTGCCGAAAGGGTTACATCTGACTCGTTTTAGTCTGGGAAATAAATTACGGTTAAGACTGTATCAAAAGTGGCTCTACTTCGAAATCAAGCCACTGGTCACTTTTCAGGATACAACCCACTTTCAGGAAGCGGATCCCAGTCTGACCTTGCAGTTGGAAATGCAGTTTTATGAAGAGTGAGAAAAACTTCTGTGAGGAGTAAAGGATGGCTCTGCTGTAAAAATAGATTTCGGCGAGCATAGGTGAGCGTTTGGCTGAGAGCATTGGGACAAGCAGGCCAGCAGGCTTGAGTTTGAGTAAATTCAAATTCGCTACGGTGGAGATGAGGCAGTTCAAATAGCAGTTCGCCTAATGGTTGATTGCCGAGGTTTTGAATGCGTTGCCAGGGATTGGCGGGGGTGAGATGAGGAATCAAGGTTCGGGCATAGACCACAGGCTGCTGGTCACACATCAATAGCACAATCCGTGTCCAGACTTGAGTTTGGCTGGAAAGATTGAGTTTTTGTGCTTCTGAAGGCAGGGGGAGGGCGAAGCCTTCAAAGAGGCGTTGCACGCTAAAGTGTGGACACTGCTGTTTCAACTTTTGGGTAAGCGATCCTCTATCCTGCAACCAAGGACGAATGGCGGCAGGAAATCGTCCTACTAAAGTCGCAGGCAGCCAGTGTAACGACAGCGGACGCATTTTGAATGCATTTGCCGAAAAAATATCAGAATTCCCAGTCCTGCTGGTTAAAACTGTGCCTAAGGAAGTGTTTGAGGGCGTTTTTTGTGGTATCAGGACTGGGGATTTTGGCATTTTCTTTGAATTTTGGGGGTTTATTTTTGCCTTAAGCATTTTTGTATTCACTGCGTTGACCAATCCAGCGGGTTTGCAGGGCATCGGCAACTTCGGGTGCGGTTTGAATCAGGGTTTTTGCCCAAGTTTGGGCGGGTTCAATCCATGCTTGGTCTCGTTGCAGGTCGGCGATACGAAATTGTAGCCCACCTGTTTGCCGTGTGCCTAGAATTTCACCTGGTCCACGGATTTTTAGATCCTCTTGGGCGATTTTAAACCCATCGGTAGTTTCTCGCATGATTTGTAAGCGTCGTTTCCCGACTTCGGAAAGCGGGGCTTGATAGAGCAGCACGCAGTGGCTTTTTTTGTCACCTCGTCCGACTCGACCTCGCAATTGGTGCAACTGAGCCAGTCCTAGGCGTTCAGCATTTTCAATAATCATTAAAGAGGCATTGGGGACATTGACCCCAACTTCAATCACGGTGGTGGCAACCAGCAGATCGAGTTGATGGGCGTGAAAGGCTTGCATCACTTGGGCTTTTTCTTCCGCTTTCATCCGTCCATGCACCAAGCCAACCCTGAGGTGAGGCCACTGCTCAATAAACTGCTGGGCGGTGACTTCGGCGGCTTGGGCGTGTACCGCTTCAGATTCTTCAATCAGCGGGCAGACCCAGTAGGCTTGTACGCCTTGCTCACACTGTTTGACCAGATGCGTCATCACTTCTTGGCGGCGATCTTGATTCAGGACGGCGGTTTCAATCGGTTGGCGACCTGGTGGCAGGCTGTCGATCACGGAGAGATCAAGATCGCCATAGGCCGTCATTGCCAAGGTGCGGGGAATGGGCGTGGCGGTCATTACCAGTTGGTGAATGCCTTGTGTTGCATCTTGCTTGCCTTTGTTTTGCAGGGCGAGCCGTTGATGGACACCAAAACGGTGCTGTTCGTCAATAATCACCAAGCCAAGTTGGTGGAAGTTGACTGCATCTTGGAATAGAGCGTGGGTGCCGACGACGATTTTGGCTTCACCGTTGGCGATTTTTTCTAGCATGGCTCGCCGTTCGGCTGTTTTCATCCGTCCATTGAGCCAAGCCATTTCAATGCCAACACACTCTGTCCATTCAGCAAAGTGGTTGCGGTGTTGTTCGGCCAGAATCTCAGTGGGTGCCATAATCGCCACTTGGTAGCCCGCTTCAGCCGCTTGAATGGCCGCAAGGGCGGCAACAATGGTTTTGCCTGAGCCCACATCGCCTTGCACCAAGCGTTGCATGGGCGTGCCTTGGTTAAGGTCATGCTGAATCTCTTGCCAGACCCGTTGCTGAGCGGGCGTGAGTTCAAAAGGCAGGCTGGCAATGAGCTGGTTGCAGAGGTGGCTTTGCGGCAGGATGGGGGCGGTTTTTTGTTGTCCTTGTTGTCGCAGGGCTTGCATGGCGAGCTGGTGGGTGAGTAACTCTTCAAAGACTAGTCGCTGTTGGGCGGGATGTTGAAAGGCTTGAATGGCGGTTAAGTCATCATCAGGTTGCGGTTGATGCAGGGTTTGCAAAGCTTGGTTAATCGGGGGAAGATTGAGTTGCTCCATTAAAGCGGCAGGCAAGGCTTCTTCAAGCGGGTATTGTCGGTGTAGAGCGAGTACCTGTTTAATCAACTTTAGCAGCGTGGCTTGCCCAATGCCTTCGGTGGTGGGGTAGGTGGGGGTGAGGGTGGTCTCTAATGGTGGGGCTTGGTCAGCAGGAAAAATACGGTAGGTGGGGTGAACAATTTCAAACCCATTTGGCCCTTGCCGCAGTTCACCAAAGGCGCGCACTTTGTGTCCTCGCTTAAATTGCTGGGCTTGGCGGTGATGGAAATGGAAAAACCGCAAAGTGACAGGCAATGCATTGCCCTCTGGATGGGTATCGACCATTTTAACCAGCAAGCTGGCATTGCGACTTTGGGTGAGGTGTTGGCTGAGAATCTTGCCTTCAATCTGAATTTCCTGCCCTAAAAAATTGGGTAGCACTGGCCACAAGCGGGTGCGGTCTTGATAACGGCTGGGGAGATGAAACAGCACATCTTGCAACGAAAACAGCCCTAGCTTTTGTAGCTTTTCTGCTTGCTTCTCCCCAACGCCTTTAAGCGAGGTAATGGGCTGTTGTGCCAACATGGATGTTGTTTCTGAGTTATAGGAGGTTAGTAGCTGCTTAGCACCATAACGGCGTCCATTTCGACATCGGTACCTTTGGGGAGTTCTTTGACACCGACGGCGGCGCGGGCGGGGTAGGGTTGTTCGAAATATTGTGCCATGATTTCATTGACGGTGGCAAAGTGTGCAAGGTCGGTGAGGAAGATATTGAGTTTGACGATATCTTGCAGTGTTCCGCCTGCGGCTTCGCAGACTGCGGTGAGGTTTTTGAAGACTTGATGAATGCGTTCGCTAATATCGCCTTCTCGTAGTTCCATGGTCTCTGGAATGAGAGCGATTTGTCCCGAAAGATAGACGGTATTGCCCACTTTAACCGCCTGAGAGTAGGTGCCAATAGCTTGAGGGGCTTGATCAGTGGCGATGATTTCTTTCATGTTTTATTCTCCATAATGGGTTTTAGCTCGAATAATCAATACGATAAGTCGTTCATTTTCTATCCGATAGACAATTCTATCTTGAAAGCTTAAGCGTACAGAATAGAAGCCTTTTAAGTTTCCTGTTAATGCTTTGCCTGTTTCGGGAGCAATGGCAATTTTATTGCGGATAATCTCTTTTAGTTTTTTTTGAAGTTTTGGCGTGAGCTTTTGAATATCTTTTTGGGCTTGTTTAGTGAATAGCACTTGATATATGTGGCTCACAAAGCTTCTCCAAAGACCTCTTCAAAGCTATTGACTTCGCCCGCTTCTGCTTCAGCTAGAGATTGCTGAAAAGTGGATTTAAAGTCGGGTTGTGAGAGTAGGTGAAGGGTCTCTTGTAGGCTTTCATAGTCTTCAGCGGACATAATGACGGCATTACCCGCTTTATGCTGAACTTCAATGATTTCATGCTGACAATTGGTTTGGCGAATAATCTCAAAAAAGCTTTTTCTAGCCTCTGTTGCTGTCATGGTCACCATCTTGATACTCCTTTATGCCTGTACTGCATAATGTACCACCTTAACAAGATTGTCGGTGGATTTTTTGGACGATGGGGAGTTGTTTGAGGCGGCGGATGACATCGGCGAGGTGTTTGCGGTCTTTGACTCGGATGACAAAGTGCATGACGCTGTAGGTGTCGTCTTTGTCTTCGGAGCGGACGCTTTCAATGTCGGTTTCGGCATCAGCGATGCGGTTGGCGACCATGGCGAGAGCGCCTCTTTGGTTTTCAACTTCAACCTGCAGATCAACTGAGAAGGTTTGTTGGATATTGGGTGCCCACTCGACTTCTAGCCATTTATCAGGCTGGTTTTTATAGGATTTGATGGTGTTACAGCAGGTGCGGTGGATGACCAGCCCTTTTTCGGCACTGACAAAGCCGATAATGTCATCGCCTGGGATAGGGTGGCAGCAGTGTGGGAAATTGACCACGACACCTTCTGTGCCTGAAATGGCGAGAGGGATATTGTCATGCTTTACGTTAGATTGGGTTTTGTCATCATGTCCGAGGACGAGGTCATGAATCTGTTTGGCGACCAAGGCAGCGACCCGTTTGCCCATGCCAATCTCTTCTAACAGCCCTTCCCATGAATTGAGGTTGAGGATCTCCAGAATACTTTGACGCAAGACATCGTCCAAGCTTTCGTAGGACATATTGTATCGACGCAAAGCTTTAGAAAGCAGGCGTTCACCGAGTGTTTGAGCAGAGTGTTGCTCTTGGTGTTTGAGGAAGTGGCGAATTTGAGATCGGGCTTTGGCGGTGGTAACGAAATTGAGCCAGTTGGGGTTGGGCAGCGCTTCTTTACCTTTGAGAATGTCCACTGTTTGTCCACTTTCGAGGACGGTACGGATAGGGACGAGTTGCTTGTTGATTTTGGCGCCAATCATGGCATGTCCTAAGTCTGAATGGACAGCGTAGGCAAAATCGACAGCGGTGGCGCCTTTAGGGAGGGTGATAATGTCACCTTTGGGGGTAAAGACATAGATGACATCGGGGAAGAGGTCGATTTTGACATTTTCCAAAAAGTCGAGGGAGTTCCCCGCGCTTTGTTGAATTTCAAGGAGATTTTTTACCCACTCTTGTGCCTTGGCTTCGACAGGGCTAGGCGTGGACTGATTGCCATCTTTGTAGTGCCAATGGGCGGCAATGCCGTGTTCGGAGACTTCGTGCATGGTGTGGGTACGAATTTGTACTTCAATATGCACCCCAAAAGAGCCGAAAACGACGGTATGAAGAGATTGGTAGCCATTGGGTTTGGGGATGGCGATATAGTCTTTAATGCGCCCTGGTAGCGGCTTGTAGAGGGAGTGGACGGAACCTAGGGTGCGATAACACTCATCGACGCTATTGACGATGATGCGGAATGCAAAAATGTCGAGGATGTCATCAAAGTGCAACCCTTTGTTTTTCATCTTCTTGTACAGGCTGTACAGATGCTTTTCCCGACCAATTACCTGTCCAGGAATGCCATCGGCCTGGAGGCGAGATTGGATGGTTTCGGTAATTTGCTCGACAATTTCATTACGATTGCCACGGGCTTTTTTGACGGCATTTTGCAGTACTTTAAAGCGGCAGGGGTACATCGCTTTGAAGCCCAAATCTTCTAGCTCAATTCGAATGGCATTGATGCCGAGGCGAGCGGCGATGGGGGCGTAGATATCGAGAGTTTCTTTGGCAATGCGACGCTGTTTATCTGGACGCATGACGCCGAGGGTGCGCATATTGTGGAGGCGGTCAGCCAGTTTGATGAGGATGACACGAATATCTCGTGCCATGGCCAACATCATTTTCCGAAAGCTTTCCGCTTGGGCTTCTTGTGGATTGTTGAACTCAAGTTTGCCGAGTTTAGTGACGCCATCGACAATTTCAGCGACACTTTGTCCAAAGCGTTGGACGATGTCTTCTTTGGTGTAGGGTGTATCTTCCACCACATCATGCAATAGAGCGGCAATCAGGCTTTCGGTGTCCAGCTGCATTTCCGCTAGGATTTCTGCCACTGCCACAGGATGCCAGATATAGTCCCCTCCCGCTTTGCGTTTTTGCCCTTGGTGTGCTTTTTGGGCAAACTCAAACGCCTCCTGCACCTGTTTAACCTGTTCGGGTTTCAGGTAGGCTTGGGTCTTTTCAATCAAGCCGTCAATGCTAGAAGGCGTGGGCATGGCGGTGGCTTATCCGAAGTATGGAGGTGTGTCAGGATCGGCCATGACAGTGTCTTTGTCGATGGTACCTGCAGCCAGTTCGCGTAGGGCGATTACGGTTGGCTTATCTTTTTCTGGTTCAACCGTGGGTTCTGCACCATTGGCGATTTGGCGGGCGCGTTTGGCGGCCAATAGAACCAATTCAAAACGGTTGTCTACTTGATCTAAACAGTCTTCTACGGTGACTCTTGCCATTTCTCTATCCTTGTTTGTAACAGTATTTTGAGGGAATCAAACATTTTACCGCAGTTCTGAGAAATTTTCCTGAAATTCCCAGTCCTGGTGGTGAGTTTGGATGAAAAAGAAGCTAGAAATAGGTATGCATTCCTATGTTGGAACGAAGGTTAACGATGTCCAGTGAAGGGAAGCCATGTGAGCTTAGGGTTTGCCTGCGGAGAGTTGTAGAAGCCGTTAGCGAAATAGGCGGTTAAGCAAGCCAATGTTTGAGCGAAGCGAGTTTTGGCTTGCCAGCCTATGAGCTTTACGGATTCACAACTTGGAGCAACCAAATCCTAAGCTCACATGGCTTCCCTTATAGATATAGCACTTATCCTTTCAGCTGATCAAGGATTTGCTGTTGAACTTGGTCGATGCTTTGGGTGCCGTCTACCTTGATATATTTAAGATGAGGGTTGGTGGTGGCTTCTTTGCCATAGTAGTCAATCAGCGGTTGTGTCTGCTCATGATAGACTTTGAGGCGATCGAGTACGACTTCAGGTTGGTCATCTTCTCGTTGGATCAAGGGTTCGCCTGTTTCGTTATCTTTCCCTTCCTCTTTGGGAGGGTTATAAATAATGTGGTAGGTTCGACCTGAAGCGGGATGCACTCGACGACCGCTCATGCGTTTAACAATCTCTTCATCTGGCACATCAATTTCAATGACGGCATCAATTTCCACGCCTGCTTCTTTGAGTGCATCGGCTTGTGCTAGGGTACGAGGGAAGCCGTCAAGTAGGAAGCCATTTTTGCAATCAGGTTGGGCGATGCGTTCTTTGACCAGACCGATAATGACTTCATCAGGTACGAGTTGCCCCGCATCCATGTATTCTTTGGCTTTTTTGCCGAGTTCGGTGCCTTCTTTGATGGCGGCTCTTAGCATATCGCCTGTGGAGATTTGAGGGATATTGAAAGTTTTGGTGAGAAATTGGGCTTGGGTGCCTTTACCTGCACCAGGTGCGCCAAGAAGGATGATACGCATAGTGTGAACTCCTAAGTTGTTATGATTTGCATTGGCGATTATTTTAGCAGAGATTGCATGATGTGAAGGGCTTGTTGTTGGTAGTGACCGCCAAAGAGGTTGAAGTGGTTAAGGATGTGGTAGAGCTGGTACAGGGGTTTGCGTTGAGGATAGCCTGCATCGATGGGGAAGGTTTGGTGATAGCCGTCATAGAAGGCTTGGCTGAAGCCGCCAAAGAGTTCGGTCATGGCGAGATCGGTTTCTCGGTCACCATAGTAGCAGGCGGGGTCATAGACGACAGGGGTGCCGTCGGTGAGAAAGGCGCTGTTGCCTGACCAGAGGTCGCCATGCAGCAGAGAGGGTGCGGGAGTGTAGGGGGTGAAAAATTGGGAAAGCTGGTCAATGAGTTGTTCGCCAAGTTTAAGGAGTTGACGAGAAGCACCGTTTTGTTGAGCTAACTGGAGTTGAGGTCGAAGGCGTTGTTCGGCATAAAAGGTGACCCAATCATCATGCCAATGATTGGGTTGTGGGGTGTGACCGATAAAATTATCTTGGTGCCAACCAAATTGCCCTGTTGGGTTGAGGGAGTGGTGCATCATGGCCACTGCTTGTCCTCTTTGAAAATCATCTCCTTGTGCTGTAAGCGGGAGGAGTTCCATCAGCAGGTAGGCGTGGTTGTCAAAGGTGCCGAGTTGAAGAGGTTGGGGGCAGTCAATGGTGTGGCTGGCAGCTATGGCTTTGAGACTGTCGGCATCGGATTCAAAAAGAGGCAGGGCGGTGGCTTGATTGAGCTTGAGAAAGTAGTCTTTTTCAGCCGTGTGCAAGCGATAGGCGGAGTGAATATCGCCCCCTGATATGGGGGAGAGGTTGATGACCTTGAGGTTGAGTGCTTGAAAAATTGACTGCCAGTTCACCGTTTTAATCGTACTGTTTCAGTGGATATTATTTTTTTGTTTGACAAATTCAATGAATTCATCAAGGGGAAGCGGTTTGCTGTAATAGTAGCCTTGCACTTCGTCACATCCGAGGAGTTTGAGGTGGTCAACTTGGTCAGCCGTTTCAGCGCCTTCGGCGATGGCAATGGCACCGAGGGCGTGACTCATTTCAATCATGGCTCGTACAAGAGCCGCATCTTTGGGCTGTTCGATGTGGTCGATAAACATTTTATCGACTTTGAGTTTGTTAGCAGAGAATTGTTTGAGGTAGCTGAAGGAGGAGTAACCCGTACCAAAGTCATCAATGGCGATTTTACAGCCTTCGGCTTGAAGGGTTTTTAGGGTCTCTTGAGTGGTGAAGAGGTCGTTCATCAGCATACTTTCGGTGACTTCTAATTCAACCATTTCATTTGGTACACCTGCCTCTTGAATGGTGCTGAGGATAAAGTGGGCGAGTTGTTCGTCTGTGAATTGTTCGCCTGAGAGGTTAATGGCGATGAGCAGTTCATCTGAGAGCTGTTTGTGAAGCTGGGCAATGGTGTGAATGACATTTTTTATGATCCATCGCCCAACAGGAAGGATGAGGTGGCTGGATTCCAGCACAGGGATAAACTGGAAGGGAGGCACCAGCTCACCATTCG
>Ga0256829_1002354_pt1 | contig 14178 bp, 17 predicted proteins | sample 131447metaG_FD_185979 | JGI IMG/M metagenome (GOLD analysis project Ga0256829, IMG submission 185979) | Hydrothermal vent microbial communities from Lau Basin, Pacific Ocean - 131-447 | ecosystem: Environmental > Aquatic > Marine > Hydrothermal vents | place: Pacific Ocean: Lau Basin | collected...
ACATTTTGAATTAAATAATCCCAAAAATAAAGATATTATATTTATTGGTAGTTCCAGAACTTTTTACCAAATATCTACAAGTATTTTTAAGAATAGAGGTATGGATGTTTATAATTTTGGTATTTCTGGTGCTCAATATGAAGATTATCCAACTATAATTGAACCTATTAACAAAGTAAAACCTAAACAAGTTATTATTAGTCTTTCTGTAAATAGATTTTATGACAAATTGAATATTTCAAAATATCCAACACTTAAAGAAATATCTTACTATTTTGATGTAGATAAAATTAAATTCTTAGACTCATTGAAACAATGGCTGATTAATAGACATTTATTTCTACAGTATTCAGAACCAATATATTATAAACTAAAATCTTTATATTCAAAGTTTGATATTCATACAAAAGAAGTAAATTCAACAGAAATAGAAGAAAAGCCATTAATAATTAGAAGTTACTCTTATTATTCTAAATTAGTTGGTTGTAATGTATTTGATATTAAACAAACATCTAATACACAAATAACTTTAAAGTGCAGTAATGGAGATGGTGTTTTAATTGGAAGCAATCCTGATATTAAAAATAATGGAACAAAGAAATTAACAACATTTGATACAGAAGTGATTGAATATATTGATAAAATCATACATAATATTGATAAAAATATAAAGGTTATTTTGATATTAGAACCAGTTTTTCATAATCCTTATTTATATAATATTCAAAGAATAGAAAAAATATTTAAAGGTATAAAAATTATTGATTTAACTAATTTTCATGTTGAAGATGATTATTGGTCAGATGAAGGACATCTAAATTACAAGGGAAGAGAGAAGTATTCTAAATATCTATATGATATATTAAAATAATCAACTACTCCCATAAATACAATAGTAATGATTAGCATCATTGAAGCAGCCCATCAGCACATTCAGGGCTGCTTTTACCTTAGAGTATAAAACCTTTACAACATTTCAAAACTCTCAAAGAACACCATCACAGAAACTTTCATATTATTATATACTTTTAGATTATCACTTATTATTTCATACCTCATAAACTCAGAAAATTAAATATTTAATGATTTTACTCCATAAATAAAATAAAAGTTCGTGCTGGACTTATGGAGATAACACAAATGCTAATCAAAAACACAATACAACTTAACGATGGGACTCAGTTCTTCATCCAACTTTCAATAGATACCATTAAACTACAAGTAGTTGATGATGACAATCACGACAACTTTATAGATGGACTCAAAGATTTCAATATTCAAATCTTTAAACAAAAAAATCAGCTAAAAACTATTCAAACTGCATAAGTTTTTTTGGAGAATCAAATTTAGATTCTCCAAATCTTAAAATTATTTTATAAATTCAACTACTTCATTAAAAGGAAGCCTTATCTTTTTTGGTTGAGGGTTTAATCTGTATCCAAATGGAAGCACTAAAGAGAGTTGAAATTTTGTTGTATCCAGCCCTAAGATTTTTTCCACTTTTTCTTTTTCAAAGCCCTCTATCGGGCAAGAATCTATGCCTATAAATGCAGCGCCACTCATCATATTTGCCGCTGCTATGTATGTTTGTCTAGCAGTCCAACAAAAAATATTTTCATCACTACTTAATGTCTTAGTCAAATGATTAGCATAAGCTTCCATATACTTATCAAGTGAAGCTTGTGGCATATCTCGTCTCTTAAATCTTTTTTCAACTTCACCTGATTCAATTTTTGCGTTATTTATTCCTGCTAAAATAACAACAAGATGAGAACAAGAAGTCACTTGTACTTGATTCCAACAAGCAGGTCTTAGTTTTGCTTTTAACTCATCATTTGTGATAACCAAAAATTTCCAAGCTTCCATACCAAATGAAGATGGAGATTTTCTACCAATTTCGAGTATATAGTGCATATCTTCATCAGATATTTTTTTAGTATCATCGAAAATTTTACAAGCATGCCTAAAGTGCACTGCATCCATAAATTTATTTTGCATTTTTTTCCTTATTATGTAATTTACTGGTACTATAACACAAAAAACTTATAAAAACCAGTTTTTAAGAAATATGAAGTAAAATAATAATTTTTAATGCTATAATATGGAAAATTTTTGACAGGTAGAATGCATGATAAAAAATAAATATTTATTTCTAGGATTTTTAATATCACTCATCGCTATGATGGGTAGTTTGTATTTTAGTGAAATTATGAAATTTGTTCCTTGTACATTGTGCTGGTATCAAAGAATAGCCATGTATCCTTTAGTTATCATATTATTTATTGGTAGCACCGCAAAATATGATGTAAATATCGTAAAAATAACACTAGTTCAAGTCCTGGCAGGACTAACTTTTAGTATATATCAAAATGCGCTTGTATATGGTTTTATCGATGAAGGATTTAAGATATGCATACAAGGCTCCATCCCTTGTGATTTAAAATATTTAAATTATTTTAATTTTATCACGATACCGCTTATGTCTTTTACTGCTTTTTTACTGATTTTGATTGCGTTGCTCTTTAACTTTCTAGCGCATAAAGATTAAGGATGTGGAACTTTTATAGTAGAATTTAGGCTCCAAGCCGTGATAACCATCAGGATAATTATGGAAAAATTTGGAAGTATTCCCACTAGATTTCCTAAATAAAACACCCATAAAAGTATCGCTCCAAGAGGTGTCGGTATTCCTGTAAAAAATTTTTCTACTTCCCCCGCATCTGCATTTATGTTAAATTGTATCAATCTTCTTAAACCAGATAATACATAGTATATACTTACAATTCCAGCCGTAAAAAGCCAAAAACCACTATAGCTCGTGAGATAAATTGCTTGAAATATGAAAAATACTGGCACGAGTACAAAACTTAGAAAATCAGCAAAACTATCAAGCTGTATCCCAAATTCGCTTGAAAGGTTATGTTTTCTCGCAATTTTACCATCCATGATGTCAAATGCACCACCCATCCATGCAAAAACAGCTGCCCATAAAAAGATATTTTGAGATATAAAATAAGTAGCTATGAGCCCTGCTGCTATATTTGAAAATGTAACTAAATTTGCAAGATTAAAATGTGAACGGCTAGAATATAGAAATTTCATTTGACATCTCCTTTTATAAAGCCGTAATTATATCACAATTTTTATTGACAAGTTTAATTACCTTAGATACAATTCAATATATGGTTTTAGGAAAAATAATGATAAAAACAGATTTTACTGATAGCGAAGTTGAGAGATATGCTAGGCATATTATATTAAAAGATGTAGGTATAGAAGGACAATTGAAGCTTTTAAATTCTAAGGTTTTGATTGTGGGAGCTGGCGGACTTGGAAGTCCTGCGGCTCTATATCTGGCGGCCGCTGGTGTTGGAACTATTGGGGTAGCCGATGGTGATGTTGTGGATTTGAGTAACCTTCAAAGACAGATAATACACTCAACTAAAGATATAGGAATTCTAAAAACTAAATCAGCTAAGCAAAAGATGCAAGAGCTTAATCCTGATATTAAAATCATTACTTACGATACATACCTAAACGCTTCAAACATACTAGATATCGTAAAAGATTATGATTTTGTGATAGATGGCGCAGATAATTTTGCTACAAAATTTTTGATCAATGACGCTTGTGTGTTAGCAAACAAGGCTTTTTCTCATGGCGGTATCTTGAGATTTATCGCCCAAACTATGACCATCGTGCCAAATGTTTCTGCTTGTTATGCTTGTGTGTTTGATTCGCCCCCGCCAGTGGATAGTGTTCCTACATGTTCGAGTGCTGGAGTTCTTGGAAGTATAGCAGGAGTTTTAGGGAGTATTCAAGCAACTGAAGCTATAAAATATATAACTGGAGTTGGTAATCTTTTGACAGATAAACTCCTCATCGCAGATTTGGCAAGTATGGATTTTGATAAGATAAAATTCAAAAAAAATCCACAGTGTAGAGTGTGTGGTGAAAATGGTATAAAGCATTTGAGTGGCTATGAACAAAGAACTTGTGAAGCATAAAATAAAAGGACATATAAATGAGTAAAATAATAAAAGACTTTAGAGGGATAAAATGCCCTATAAATTTTGCAAAAACAAAATTAGTTCTCGCTAGTCTGGAAGATGGCGACATACTGGAGCTTTTCATAGATGATGGCTCAGCTATAAAAAACTTACCAGGTTCAGTCGAAAAAGAAGGGCATAAAATTCTTTCTAGGGAAGAACAAGGTGATGGCAGTTGGTGCATAACTATAGAAAAATGAGACTTTTTATAGATGGAGATGCTTTTCCAAATCTTTTAAAACCTATACTATTTAGGGCAATCGAGCGACTTAGATTAGAGAGTATTGTGGTTGCCAATAAAAAGATAAATATCGGAAAATCAAAAAACATAACTTATAAGATAGTGGAACTAGGAGCTGATGAGGCTGATAACCACATAGTAGAGACGGTGCAAGAAAATGATTTGGTTATCACAGCTGATATCCCCTTGGCCGATAGAGTTATAGATAAAAATGCCCATGCCATAGACCACAGAGGCGAGTTATATAGCAAAGACAATATAAAACAGTATTTAGCCATGCGAAACTTAATGCAAGAGATAAGAGATACTGGAGAAATTACAAAAGGACCAGCACCATTTGGCAAAAAAGATGCATACGAATTTGCAAATCAGCTAAACTCTTTTTTGGCCAAACACTAAAATATCTATTTTATATTGGTCTCATAATATATACGGGATTATCATCTTAGTTTTTTGCATATAAGCAAGGTAAGCTTGAGATTTTTTGCTCCAAAGCAACTCTTCTTTTTTGGCTTTTAAAAAAAGAACTAAAATAAGCAGCAAAAAGGTTGTGATATTAAATGTATTTAAATTATAAATGATAACACCTAACATCATAAAGGTCACAGAAAAATACATAGGATGTCTGATGTATTTATATACACCATTCGTTGCCAAGACTGCTTTGTCTTTAATCTCTGGTATGATATTAAAATTGCCAAGCCCATTATGAAACAAAGCATAAATACCAACTACAAATCCGATAGAAAATATAGCAAAAGTAATTACATGTGAAAAAATTGAGTCATTTGTATATAGCAGTGTCGCTATAAATAAAAATTGCAAAGATACAAGAGTATAAGAGTATATTTTTTGTTTCATTTGAGTATTTTAGCAAAAAATAGTAAATTTATTATCTATTTATCAAAATATTGTATAATTCTACACAATTTAGAAAATGGTGGGCGAAAGCCTTAATTCAAACTTTTTAATTTTATTTTTAATTTTCACCTCAAAAATGGAAAACAAAAATGGACAACAAAAGGATGGAAAACAATTAAGAATTTACTTTCTTATGGAAAACAAAGAAATGGAAAACAAACATGGAAAACAAACCCCAATACCTATTTACAAGTGAAGTTGTAAGTCCAGGACATCCAGATAAATGTGCCGATATAATCGCTGATAGCATAGTTGATGCTCTTATAATCGCTGATTCAAACTCAAGAGTCGCTAGTGAAGTTTTTGTAGCTGGAAAGCATGTGATAATAGGTGGTGAAGTCGCTACAAATGCAGACTTTAAAACAAAAGACTTTAAACAAATAGCCAAAGATGCTCTTGTGAAGATAGGATATAATGGAAAATCAGCTTTTACAAAAGAGCAGTGTTTGTATCCCGAGGATGTCGAGGTACAAGTTCTTTTAAACCAACAAAGTGCAGATATAAACCAAGGAGTTGACCAAGATAGTGGTGAGATTGGAGCAGGCGATCAAGGCATCATGTTTGGTTTTGCCATAAATGAAACGGCAGATTTTATGCCCTCAGCCATCACTTATGCAAGAATGCTTTGCGATAAAGTTTATAATTATGCACTTAAACACAACCAAAAACTAGGAGTTGATGTTAAAACTCAAGTTACTATGGATTATAGTACTAAAGAAAACTTTGAAAACTGTCTTCCTCAAAAGATTCATACTATCGTAGTTTCTGCTCCTTCAACTCAAGACATGAATATAAAAGAAGTTCGCGAACTTATAAAGGGTCTTATAGATGATACTGGTCTTCCCCCAAGACTTTATGACCCACAAGACACGATAATACATATAAATCCAACAGGAAGATATGTAAATCATAGTCCTTTGCATGATTCAGGTTTGACAGGGAGAAAACTCATAGTCGATAGTTTTGGAGGATATTCTCCAATTGGCGGAGGTGCACAAAGCAGTAAGGACTATACTAAAGTCGATAGAAGCGGACTTTATGCTAGTAGATGGATAGCAAAACATATAGTTGCGAGTGGATTAGCAAAAAAATGTTCTGTTCAGCTTTCTTACGCCATAGGTGTTGCAAAACCAGTTTCGATTAGTGTTGATACTTTTGGAACATATGCTAGTGTAAGTGATGATATTTTATCAAATTTTGTTATGAAAGCTTTTAGCCTTACCCCAAGATGGATAACTGAGAAATTTGCTTTAGATAAACCAAGTAAAGATACATTTTTATATGCTGATGTTGCAGCTCGTGGACAAGTTGGACAGAGTGATTATCCATGGGAAAAGCTAGATGCATTAGAGCTTTTTGAAGTTCTAAAATAGCTTGCATATAAAAATGAAATTTAAAACTTCTTACAAAACCATAAAGGACTTAAGATATCCTTTATGGTATGTTTTTATAGTTGAGACAAAACTCTAATCTCTTATGGTCGTATGTAAGAATAGCCTTGCTCTTGAAGTTCAACAATTCTTGCAACACCTGATTTTACTTTGCCCACGCCTTCAGATAGTTTTGGGAAATAACCGTGTTTTCTTTTGAATTTATGCATGGTATTCATGCAAGCAGAAAACTTAATATCGCTTTGTGCTAAAGATGTTACTCTTTTACTCTGTTTATTTTTTGCAGTTAGCAGTGATAGCCCTGGACCATAAGCTACAATCTCTATGATTACATTATCCATGCCATAAAGCTTCTGTAAATTCACACTATTGTTTAATGCAATTTTTTGTGCTACTGGGTTGTTTGTGCTTACTTGTATAACTACTTTGTGAATCTTTGAACCTGCCACAGCACTTGTGCTAAATAAGCCTAACATTAATAATATGCTTAACATAATTTTCTTCATTACTTAATCCTTTAAAACTTTTATTCGGATTATTATATCATATTAAGTACAGATATTATATAAAACAAAATTATACTAGTTAGGTTTTATAATTCCACTGATGCCACCATTTGCACTATGATAGATGGTGGTATCATATTTTTTTGCATAAAATCTAAGTAGCAAATGTTGCAAAGTTGGCTCGATTGATGGTTTGAACCAAGCATTGTTGCTGATGACTATCATCCTTTTTGGTGAGTTTTTAAAAAGTTCATCAGTTGTTGCTTCAAAGCAGATAGCGCTTCTGAATTTTACTCCTTTTATATCAAAATTGGTTGGATTTTTTGCTGTTGCATAATCTTCTGCGGAGTTAAAAAATACTTTATTTATAAAATTTTTTATAAAATCAGGCAAAGGTATTTCCTCTCCAAATGGCACTAAAATGATTTTGTGCCCTATTTGCAAATTTCCTCTTTGGAAAAAATATGAAGAGTTGTATATCTTATCGTTTTGATATGTTAACCCTCCTGCTATGATGTCAATTTTTAAGGATAATTTTTTAAGTACTTCTATCTCATCGCTATGTAGATTTAGATATTGTGGAAATGCACTTTCAGGAAGCACTATTAAGTCAAATTTATTTTTAATTGCCTTTTCTATAAGTGTAAAATTGTCTCTTACGATTTTGTATTCATATCTTTTATCCCATTTTTGGGCTTGATTGATGTTTGATTTTACAATCTTTACATGTAGAGGCAATTTTTGTATTTTTAATGTCGGCTGATATAGACAAACAGCAAAGAACAACACAGAAAAAAACTTTCGCCAAGAAGAGAGATATATGAGGGAAATCACGCCAAGAAGAAAAAGTGCATAAAAGTAAACATTTGTATTGAAATAGCTATTGATGAGAGGTAATTCAAGCTTAAGCCAGTTAAATCCAAAAGGAGATAGATAGCTAAGAGAAAACAATAAAATAGCTCTTATAAATATATTTGAAAATATCCCAATAATCCTAAAAATAAACGCATAAACAAGAGCAATTCCAACTGTAACAATAGGGGCAAGATGAGCTAAATCATAATACCTGAAACTAAGCCCAATCCAATAAAACCAAAATACTCCAATAAAAAATCCACTCCAAAATAGTTCATATTTCTGTGCTTTAAAAAGAAGATAAAATCCCAAAATTGCAAAAAAAGAATTTAATAATTTTGTACTAATATGAAAATATTCAAGATATATAAAAATTGACAAACAAAAAGCGATAACAAAGGCTTTTATTATGTAATAAATGGTAAAATAATCTCTTAAAATTTTTACATAAAAGGATTTACATGCAAGGCGGTTCAAATTTAGTGACTTCTTTATTACCATTAGTCGTACTTTTTGCGATTTTTTATTTTTTGGTTATAAGACCTCAACAAAAACAAGCAAAGCAACACAAGGATATGATAGCAGGTCTGAAAAAAGGAGACAAAGTTATCACAAACGGCGGACTTATATGTGAGGTGGTTAAACCTGAAGAGAATTTTATCAAAGTTTCACTTAATAATGATGTAACTGTAAAAATCTCAAAAGAATATATAGCGAAAAAAATAGATGAGTAAAGGTGGATTAAATTACCGCTTGGTGATTTTTTTCATCGCAATTGTATTTGGAGTAGGTTTTTCTCTACCTACTTTTTTGCAAACTAACAAAGGCTCCAAGATATCCTTAGGACTTGACCTTCAAGGTGGTTTGCATATGCTTCTAGGTGTAAAGACTGATGAAGCTATAAAATCAAAGATGAAATCAATCGCTTCAAGCGTCAAGTTTTTTACGGATAACAATGACATAGTCATAGATGAGTTGAGAATTAGTGGCGAACTTGTAACTTTTACACTGCTAGATGGAGATGAAGAGAAAAATCTAGATGCTATGCTTAAGAAGATTCAAGGTTTGCAAGTCAAAAAAGAGAAATTAAGATATACCTTGAGCTTAAGCAATTCAGAGAAAGTTGCAACCAAAAAATTTGCAATTTCCCAGGCAGTTGAAACGATAAGAAACAGGCTTGATCAATTTGGTTTGAGTGAGCCAAATGTTGCCAAGCAGGGAGTTGATAAGATACTTGTTGAGCTTCCGGGCATAAAAACTATCGAGCAAGAGAAGAGAGCAAGGGAACTTATAGCAAAAGCAGCACATCTACAGTTGATGGCAATAGATGAGAAAAGAGCCGATCAAGCAAACAGCATGAGCGAATACGAAGCTGCTAGTTATGGTGATATCATATTGCCTGATTCTAGAAACCCACAACAAAAACATATCGTAAAAAGTGTTCCGATCTTAGATGGCAGTATGCTAACAGATGCAAAGGTGGGTTTTAGCAATATGAACCAACCAGTGATCAACTTTACGCTAAACAGCGAAGGTGCCAAGATATTTGGAGACTATACAGCCAAAAATGTTGGAAATCATCTGGCTATCGTTTTGGATAATCTTGTCTATTCTGCACCAGTTATAAGAGAGAGAATTGGTGGAGGAAGTGGACAAATAAGTGGTGGATTTAGTGTTAAAGAGGCTCATGATGTAGCGATTGCTCTTAGGAGCGGTGCGCTCTTGGCTCCTGTGAAGCTACTAGAAAAAAGAAGTGTAGGACCAAGTCTTGGAGCTGATAGTATAAAAGCTAGTATGCTAGCACTCATCACTGGTTTTGTTCTGGTGTTTTTATTTATGATAGTTTACTATGGTATGGCAGGATTGATTGCAGATATCGCACTTTTGGTGAATCTGTTTTTAGTGATAGCTATCATGGCTCTTTTTGGGGCAACTCTGACACTGCCTGGAATGGCGGGTATTGTACTGACGGTTGGTATGGCAGTTGATGCCAATGTTATCATAAACGAACGGATACGGGAGCTCTTTAGAGAGGGCAAAAGTGTAGCACAAGCTGTTGAAAAAGGTTATGCAAATGCTATGAGTGCCATCTTGGACGCCAATATAACCACTTTGATAGCTGCTGTTGTTTTGTATGCCTACGGAACAGGACCTATAAAAGGTTTTGCGGTAACCATGAGTATAGGTATTTTAGCCTCTATGCTAACTGCGATTTTAGGAACACACGGAATTTACCAATACTTGATGCCAATTATCGACAGAAGCAAAAGTCTGCCATTTTGGTTTGGCGTAAGGAGAAGTAAGTAATGCAGATATTTTCAAAAGATAAAACCTATAATTTTATGGGAAAGAGCAATATTTTTATATCTGTCTCTATTGTTCTTATATTGGCTTCGTACTTCTTTTTATACACTAAAGGCTTAAACTACGGTATAGATTTTTCAGGTGGAACTGTTGTGCAAGTTAAGTACGACAAAAAAGCTCCAATCAAACAGATAAGAAAAAGTATAACAAAAGAGAAGGCATTTTCAAATGCTACTATAACAGAGTTTGGCTCACCAAATGAAGTTATCATTCGCTTTTCCACAACAAGTGGAAATGTCAGCACAGATGCTGGGGATAGGATTAAAGGGCTATTGAAAGGTACTGGTAATTTTGAGATAAGAAGAGTCGATATCGTTGGTCCAAAAGTCGGAGGAGAGCTAAGAGAAAAAGGCATTATGGCGATGGTCATGTCAATTTTGGCTATACTGATATATGTAGGGTTTAGATTTGAGTGGAGATTTGCAGTAGCATCTGTTATGGCATTAGTCCATGATATCTCTATCGCTATGGGTGCGATTGCATTTTTTCAAGTAGATGTAAATCTTGATGTTTTGGCTGCACTCTTGACTCTTCTTGGGTACTCCTTAAACGATACAATTATCGTCTTTGATAGGATTAGAGAGGGGATTACGCAGACGAAAGATTTAAATCTATTTAATGTTATAAATGACTCAGTTTCTAAAACACTCTCAAGAACAATTCTTACATCTTTGACAACATTTTTTGTTATTTTGACACTGTTTTTACTAGGTGGCGAGATAATTTACAGCTTTAGTTTTACTCTCTTAGTCGGTATCATAGTCGGAACTTACAGCTCTGTTTTTGTGGCATCTCCTATGCTTAAATGGTTAGGATTTGATTTAAAAGACTACAAAGCGAAACAGGTGGCAAAAGAGAAGAGAAGAATAGAGCGAGAAAAGATGAGAGCACAATACGAAAAAGGCATGATGTAAAAAAAGGAGGTAGAGAATGGATTGGGGAAAAGTAGTATATATATTTTTTGCTTTGATGAGCTTAACAACAACAGCTGGTTTTCTATATGAAGATAATGGCACAGCACTTTTTATAGCAGCTTCAATCAATCTAGTCTCTACGCTTTTAAAAATTGGTGTAAAAAATATACTTTCAGCAGAACTATTCGCAAGTTCATTAGTTGCAGATTTGCATCTAATTCCAGCTTATATAATGTTTGAAATAAATGGCAATGTCAGGATGGCTATAGCCCTTGCGATAGGTGCAGTCATAGCAAATCTCTTCTCGATAGCATTGGTGCTGATAGAAGCGTCAAAAACCAAAGAAGAGTTTTAATCGGAGTATAAATGCAATACAATGTTTCAAAGATAGAAGAAAAGTGGCAAAAATACTGGAGTAAAAATGCTTCATTTGAGCCTGAAGATGATTTTACAAAAGAGAAAAAATATATACTAAGTATGTTTCCATACCCTAGTGGTAAAATACATATGGGGCATGTGAGAAACTACAGTATAGGCGATGCAATCGCCAGATTTAATAGAAAACAAGGATATAATGTACTTCATCCTATAGGTTGGGACTCTTTTGGTATGCCTGCTGAAAATGCTGCTATCAAACATAAGACTCATCCAAAAAAATGGACTTATGAGAATATAGATTATATGAGAAAAGAGTTAAACTCTCTTGGTCTCTCATTTTCGAAAAAAAGAGAGTTTGCCACGAGTGACACGCTCTATACAAAACACGAACAAAAAATATTTATAGATATGTTTGAAAAGGGTTTAGTTTACCAAAAGAGTGCAGCTCTAAACTGGTGTGAAACTTGTCAAACAGTCTTAGCAAATGAGCAAGTTGAAGATGGAAAATGCTGGAGATGCGATAATGATGTCATCCAGAAGGATATGGCTGGGTATTATCTAAAAATCACACAATATGCACAAGAGTTGCTAGATGATTTAAAGACTCTTGAAAAAGGGTGGCCAAGTCAAGTTTTAACTATGCAGGAGAATTGGATAGGAAGAAGCGAAGGGCTGGAGTTTGATTTTGGTTTGAGCAGTGATTCAAAGAAGAAGCTAGATAATAATTTTGATAAATTTAAAGTTTTCACAACAAGACCTGATACGATATATGGTGTCAGCTACTCTGCCTTAGCACCCGAACATGATATAGTAAAATATCTAGTAAATCATAAACTTTTAAGTGATGAAAAAATCAAAAAAATCAAACAGATGCAATCCCTCAGCAGTAGAGATAGATCTATGGTAGAAAAAGAGGGATTGTATCTCGAATTAGATGTAGTGCACCCTTTGACAAACAAAAAGATACCTCTTTGGGTGGCAAATTTTGTTTTGATTGAGTATGGTGGAGGTGCTGTTATGGCAGTTCCAGCTCATGATGAGAGAGATTTTGAGTTTGCTAAAAAGTATGATCTGCCGATAATCCAAAGTATAGAAAATAAAAAGATAAAGTTTGACGGAAGTTGTGCTACTACAGAGTATGGATATATGGTTAACTCTGGTGATTTTAGTGGGCTAAGTAGTGATGAAGGCAAAAAGGCGATAATAAAATATTTTGAAGAAAATAGCTTGGGTAAAAAAGTTATAAATTATAAATTAAGAGATTGGGGAATAAGCAGGCAAAGATATTGGGGTGCTCCAATTCCGATGATTCACTGTCCAAGTTGTGGATTGGTAGCTGAAAAGCTAGAAAATCTGCCAGTTACGCTTCCTGATGATATAGAGATAACAGGAGAGGGCAATCCTCTGCAAACTCATCCAACTTGGAAAGATACAAAGTGTCCAAAATGTGGAAGTGATGCTCGAAGAGAGACTGATACCATGGATACATTTTTCCAATCAAGTTGGTACTTCTTGAGATATACGACTGATCCTACTATGTGGCAAGAGTTGCCATTTGATAAAAAGAGTAGTGATTACTGGATGAATGTTGACCAGTATATAGGGGGAATTGAGCATGCGATACTACATCTTTTGTACTCTAGGTTTTTTACAAAAGTTTTAAGAGATATGGGATTGCAAAGTAGCAGTGAGCCTTTTAAAAACCTGCTTACACAAGGTATGGTGTTAAAAGATGGCTCTAAGATGAGCAAATCAAAAGGCAATACAGTAGATCCTGATGAAATAATAAAAAGGTATGGAGCAGATACTGCGAGACTCTTTATACTTTTTGCTGCACCTCCGCAAAAAGAGTTAGAGTGGAACGACAGTGCTGTTGAGGGTGCTTTTAAGTTTATCAAAAGATTTACCTCTAAAACAGATATGGCAAAAAGTTGTACTGTGTTGCCAAAAATAGAGCATAATAAACTCTCAAAAAACTCAAAATATGCGAGAAAAAAAGTCTATGAAGCCTTGAAAAAATCAGATGAAATCTTCAAAGGCTCTTACACTTTCAATACTCTTATAGCCGCTTGCATGGAGGCTTTAAATGCACTGAATCAACAAGATAACGAAGATGTCTGGACAGAGGGTTATTTTGTCCTTTCAAATATACTTGAACCCATAATTCCTCATGTTTGTTGGGAGATAAGTGATGAACTGTTTAATCTGAAAAATTTTACAAAAATTCCTCTAAAAGATGAAGTTTTTGAAGAAGATAGTATAGTTATCGCGATAACTATAAATGGCAAAAAAAGGTCACAAATAGAGATAGAAGTTGGTTTAAAAAAAGAGGATATAATAGCTCAAGCCAAAGAAGAGAGTAAAAAATGGCTTGAAGGAAAATTGATTATTAAAGAGATATATGTTCCTAATAAATTGGTAAACTTGGTGGTTAAATAGATGAAATTTATATATTTTCTTTTACCTTTATTGTTGATTGGATGTGGATATAAGCCAAGTTCTGTTTATACAAAAAAGGTTTTAGGAAAAAATATACATGTAAATGTAAACATAAGTAGA
>Ga0256829_1002355_pt1 | contig 14175 bp, 11 predicted proteins | sample 131447metaG_FD_185979 | JGI IMG/M metagenome (GOLD analysis project Ga0256829, IMG submission 185979) | Hydrothermal vent microbial communities from Lau Basin, Pacific Ocean - 131-447 | ecosystem: Environmental > Aquatic > Marine > Hydrothermal vents | place: Pacific Ocean: Lau Basin | collected...
TTAAAAAGCTTGTGCTTAAAATCTCGTCTTTTTCAAGAGGCAACTCTTTTAAAATTTTTTTGTTTCCTTCATAATCTTCAAATACAAATGAAACCGTTTGTGCTTTTGAAGAAATAAAACTTTGTTCATTTTGATAAAAATCTCCGTTATCCATATGGTCTACAAAACTTTTACAACCTTCTTTGACATCTCTCATTCTGTGCGGATGAGCTTTTGCATAATTTTTTACAGGTTGAGCAAGTCTTCTGTCTGAATTTCCTTGTCTAAGAACCGGATTTACATTAGAACCGATACATTTTGAATATTTTAATCTTATTTTTTCTTCTTCTGCATTTTTTGGCTCTTCCGGATAATCTGGAAGCGGATAACCTTGGCTTTGAAGTTCTTTTACTGCATTTTGAAGTTGAACTACTGAAGCTGAAATATTCGGTAATTTAATAACATTTGCTTCAGGTTTGTTTACAAGCTCACCAAGGTAAGCCAGTTCATCGCTTTGTCTTAAATTTTCAGGCAGTATATCACTAAATTCGGCAATAATTCTTCCTGCAAGAGAAATATCTCTAAGTTCTATATTTACATTTGCATCTTTTGTAAATGCCTCCACTATCGGCAATAAACTAAATGTTGCAAGATATGGCGCCTCGTCTATTTTTGTCCATACGATTGTTGGCTTCATATATTCTCCTTTTTTTTCTAAATTTTATCACCTTTTTAACAATTTGTAACAATTTTATGATTTCAGTAATTTTTTTTGTTACTAAAAGTAGCAAAAAATTTATTTACATCTTTTGATATTTCTTATATGAGCTTTATAACTGCTTGAAAAAACAGTTCTTTTTCCGCATTTAAGAAAATATAAATAATTGACTTTTGCAGGAAAAACGGCTGAAAGCAATGCACTTTTACTCACAACACATACAGGACTTAACGGAAGACCGTAATGTTTATATGTATTATATAGGCTGTTATCTCTTTTTATTCTTTTTGCACTTACGGGAATATGGGAATAACTTCCGTAATTAAGGCTTCCATCCATTTGAAGTTTCATATGATTTTTCAGTCTGTTATAAATTACGGCGGAGATATATTTCATCTCTTTTGTATTTGCAGCTTCTTTTTGAATAATGGAAGCTATAATTAAATATTTTTTATAAGTTTTATAATTCCAAACACCGAAAAATCTCTTCGCAAAACTTTTATGCCATTTTAAAGATTTTTTATATAAATATTTACAAACATTTTTTCTTTTCATTCCTATGGGTAGTTTGTAAGTATCGGGTTTTAAAAATCCTTCGTCAATATTACAGTAAAAATTTTTTATTTTAAGTTTTTTAGCTATTTGTTTATAGATAAAATAATCGGTTTCCCCCGGAATAATAGTAATATTAGCCAAAGCCGCTTTATTATGTGTCAATCTATACAAAAAATCGGCTTTAGTCATAACATTATTTTTTAAATCCACCCAACCCGCTTGAGGATAACCCAAAAAATCTATAAAAATTTTATCCGTTTTTGATATGTCAATGTTATTTTTTTGTAATGTTTTTATTGTATAATTTGTATTACCTTTTGGAATAAACAAAATTCTCGGGACATATACTTTTCTTGTGAGATAAAAAAGGATAAAAATGGATAATACCAGCAAAACTTCTATTGCAGCTATAATTTTTACTATGGTGTTTTTTTTATTTGTGATTTTCATATCTCTCTTTCATGGAATTACTTTATATAACATTAAATCAAATAATCTGAAAATAGGAAATATTTTTTTTAAAATTGATAAAAAAATCATTTTACAAATCAATAATATTAAAATATTACCTACAAAGAATTATAATAAAGAAGTAATAAAAATACATCAAACTTTTTATTTAATTTCAAAGATATTACCGTTTTTTGAAAAATTAGAACTAAATAACATTTATGAAAATAACACTTTATTAATAAAAAAGCTTGATTTAAACAAAAATAATTTTATCATAAAAACCCCTTATCTGAGTTCCAAAGGAAAAATTTTAATAAAAAAAGATAAAACTTCTGTTTTGAGTAAAAAGATATCTTTTTTAAATTACAAAATAAAAAATTTTTCTTTCACAGGGATTTTAGAAAAAAATAAAATAAAAGCCGATATAAAAGCTTTGTTTAACAATAAAAAATTTTATATTAATTTGGTTTCATACGATAATAAAATAGATTTTCAAGGAAAAACAGATAAAATTTTATTTTCTTATCACAATATAAACATAAAAGCTAAAAACATCTCAATAAAAGGTAAATTAAATTTAAATTCAAACAAAATAAAATTAAATCTGCGCTCCCCTTTTATTCACATACAAAATAAAAACATTTTAATAAATTCATTTGATAATAATATAAATTTGACAAACAATTATTTAACATTAAAATCAAAAAAAGGAAATATTGCTTATAATCTAAAAAAACTTAATCTAAAAAATTATGATTTATACTTTTATATTCCCCAAAAGCTTCTTTTAGCTCACGCCAAACAGACAAAAGCAGAATATAAAAACTATACTCTAAATTCTCAAAATACTGAATTTGACTACAATTTAATAAATCAAAATATTTTTTTACACACCAATAATTTAATATTCAATAACGACATAAATGCAAGCGTAAAAGAGGCTTTAATTATTAAAAACAAAAAATTATATTACAAATTAAGTAATGATAAACTGCTTCATAAATATTTTAATCTAAAAACAAATTATATAAAAGGCGACCTGAAAAAAATAGACTTAGCAGATATTTTAGGAAAAATTCTTACCTTTGATGTAATGGCAAAATCTCCGAAAATAGACTTAAAACAAAAAAAAGCCGTAACTCAGAAAATATTATTCAATAAAATTGAATTTACAAATAATAAATTTGATTTTTCAAAAAAACCTTTTAAATTTTCATCTCACACCGACACGCTTTTTAATCAAAGCGTTAAAGATATTTTAAACTATTTCCATATCAATATTCCTTTTATCCAGACAAAAGGATATAATGATATCAATTTCAGCGTAAATAGCGACTTAAACAAAACGGATATAAATTATCAAATTTTTTCAAAAGATTCCAATTTTTCAATCAATCCTAAAAATCAATTTTCCTATCAAAAAATGCAGTTAAAGGGAGATTTGAACAAAAGTGATATAACTTTAAATAATTTTAAATTTACAAATGATTTTATCAATGAACTTTCAGACGCCAATATAACTGTTAATTTAAATCAAAAATATCTAAATGCTTTTATAAACATAAAACATCTCAAAATAGACGATTACCTTAATGTAAAAAATTTTTATGAAAAATTAGTTATTGATTTAAGTAAAAATTATGCTTATCTTATGAACAGTTTTATATTTATAAATCTTAAACAAAAAATCATTTATTTATACTCTCTTAAACCTTTATTAAAATATACAATCTTTAATGAAATTTTTCAAAACGCCCGGGTAATAATAAGACTTTTAAAAAATCAAACGGATATATCTGCAAAGGCTGTTTTGAATTATCCTTTTATATTAAATCAAAAAAATCCAAAAAAATTAAACGCAAATATAATCTTAAAAAACGGAAATATTATAATTAAAAATAAATTCATAAATACGGAAATTATGAATTTTGAAAAAGTCATATCTTATGTTAAAAATATTGATATAGATATTCAAGGCTTGATTAATATTATTGACACCACAAAAAAATTAGCCGGAAAAAAAGAAAAATCAAATAAACCCGTCAAAGTTGTTATAATAGGTAAAAATACAAATTTTGTTTATAAAACTCACAAATTTTTGACAACCGAGGCAACATTAACTTTTGATAAAGAGCTTAATTTCACGGCAAGCTATAAAAAAAGCACCTTAAAGGGTTATACAAAAAACAATTACTTGCTTATAGAGGGTAAAAATTACACAAAAGAGGCTTTAGTCCCTCTTTTTGACTTTTTCAAACATTTTAATAATATAAATTTGGATTTTGTCAGCGTTAAATCTCCGGATGATTTTTATACAGGTAAAATTTACATAAACAGCGCTAGTGTAAAAGATTTAGCCGCTTTAAATAACATAATAGCCTTTATCAATACGATACCCGCTCTGTTGTCTTTGAAAACACCTGGATTTTCCGCAAAAGGATATAAAATAAAAAACGGATTCATAAGCTATCTTTTTTATAATAATATTCTTTATTTCAAACAGATAAAAATAAAAGGGGTTAATATTGATTTTGATGCAAAAGGTTTTGTAAATTTAAATAAAAATTTAATAAAACTGAAAATTCATACAATAGTAAAACTAAAACTAAAAAACATACCAATCATAGGAAAAGCGATTAGTTATCTGTTTTTTGGAAAAGACGGTTACTTACATATAAATATATTTGTAAACGGAGATTTAAACAATCCGAAAGTTTCAAAAGATTTAGGAGGTGGAATTATAGAATCACCTCTTAAACTTTTCAAAAGGATACTGACACTTCCTTTTAATATTTTTTAATCTTCTTCGGTTTCAGAAACCAAAACAAGCTGATAATCGTCTTTTCTTATAACAACACTTCTGTTTCTAGGAATTAATCCTTGTTGTTTTTTCATTTTTTCTATCTCTTTTTGTAAATTTTCAATTTCATTTTTTAGTTGAAGGACTATTTCAACGCCTGCTAAATTTACTCCCAAATCTCTTACAAGTGAAAGAATTAATTTCAATTCATCTATATTCCTTTGGGAATAAAGTCTCATTCTACCTTCCGTTCTGCTTGGCTTAATAAGACCTTCTCTTTCATACTGTCTTAGCGTTTGCGGATGAATATTTAATATTTTGCTAACAACACTTATAAGATAAACCGGTTCATCGTAACTATACATTCTCCCCTCCTTTATTCAGGTAATTTCTCCTGCATCATTTTTGCTAAATTTTCATCTAATTCCTCAACTTTTGGTAAAACAGGTCTTAACTCTAAATAAAGATTACCGTTTTTAACACCATAGCCTTTAATTCTCAATTTCTGACAACATTTTGAATTTTTAGGGATTTTAACATTAATATTCCCCTTAAATGTATCAATACCCATTTTACCGCCAAACATCATAATTTTTAAAGGGACATCAACTTTTTTGTATAAATCGTCACCCTTTCTTTCCCACTCATTTGAAGGTGCCACTTCAACTTCTAAAATCAAATCTCCTCTTTGACCCTGTAAAGATTTGCCTTTACCTCTAACCCTTAATTTTTGTCCGGTTTTAATCCCTTCTGGAATTTTAACCTTTATACTTTCCCCATTATAATTAATAGGAAAAACACCGCCTTTAACGGCAATATCAAAAGGAACTTGGATTCTTGCGTGCACATCCAAATTCGGTGCGAATCCACCGCCTCCAAATCCCTCAAATCCAAAACCTCCAAAACCGCTTCTTGAGCTTCTGCCAAATCCACCGCCAAAAATAGATGACAAAATATCATCTAAGTCAACATCTTTATGCTGACGGTAAAAATCCTGGAAGTTTTGACCATTGAACATATTATCACCCATTGTGTCATACTGCTTTCTTTTCTCGGCATCGCCTAAAATTTCATAAGCAGTATTAATTTCTTTGAATTTTTCTTCACACTCAGGTTTTTTGCAAATATCGGGATGATATTTTCTTGCTAATTTTCTATAAGCTTTTTTAATTTCATCCTGACTTGCACTTTCATTAACACCTAAAACTTCATACAAACTTTTACTCATTTCCTCTCCTTACACTACACCTATTTTTGATTATCAATATTATATAATAAAATTGAGTAAAAGTCAATCACTTTTATTAAAATAATTTTTTTTATATAATTAACTGATAAATTGCACTATTTATCACTGTATTTATAAGAAAAATTAAAGAAATTTATTTAAGATATTTTGAAGTTTTTCTTTAATTTCTTCTAAACTTTCTTTACTTTTCGCTTCAAATCTCGTAACAAGCACAGGGGTTGTGTTACTTGCCCTTACAAGTCCCCATCCTTTTTCAAAAATAACTCTAACTCCATCTACATCTATAATTTGTTTTATATTTAATTTTTCTTTATTCTCTTCAAGATATTTTTTAAGATTATCTATAATTTCAAATTTTTTATCTTCTGTTGTTTTTACTTTAAGCTCATCCGTATTGTAAACTTTTGGAAGTTTTTCAAATTCTTTTACAAAATCAAAGCCTTTTGCAATAAGCTCAATTATTCTGAATGTTACATAAATAGCATCGTCAATTCCAAAATATCTGTCATTAAAGAAAATATGTCCGCTAACCTCGGCTGCTAAATCGCAGTTTTCTTTTTTAAGAAGGGTTTTTAAATTACTGTGCCCTGTTTTATACATAATCGCACGACCGAATTTATTAATTTCATCATACATAACCTGCGTAGCTTTTACTTCACTTATTACACACGGATTTTTCATATTTTTAGCAAAAAAATAAGCTAAAATATCCCCTTTATAATTATATTTTTTATCCAAAAATGCAATTCTGTCGGCATCTCCGTCAAACGCAAAAGCAAAATTTCTATTTTTCAAAGCCTCTTTTACATCTTTTAAATTTTCTTCAACAGTGGGGTCCGGATGATGATTTGGAAAAGTCCCGTCAGGCTTTTCAAACAAAATTTCATAATTTTCAATCCCAATACCTTCAAGAATATCTCTTAAAACAACTCCCGCAACCCCGTTTCCACAGTCAAATACAGCATTTAAATCAAGCCCTTTTAAATGGGAAAACTGGTTGACTATAAAATCAACATAATCACTTTTCAAATCGTATTTAATAACTTCTTCATTATCTTCAATTTCAATATTGCCGTTTAATATTTCATCTCCTAAAGAATAAATATCTTTACCGAAAAAAGGCTTTTTATCAACGGTGATTTTAAATCCGTTATATTCAGGAGGATTGTGGGAACCTGTAATTTGAATACTCCCGGCAATTTTGACTCTTCCTGTTCCTTCTAAACAAAGAGGTCTGAAATTGGCAAAATAATTTGTTCCTGTTAGAAGCATTCCCCCGCTTATTACTTTTTTACCGGCTTTATTAAGCCCGCTTACAAGCCAGTTATGTAAAACAGGTGAATGTGTTCTGGCATCGTAACTTACAAATATATATTCTCCCTTAATTTTCTTACCTAAAAAATAACCTATCTTTTTAACTGTATCTTCATTTAAATCTTTTTTGAAAATTCCTCTGATATCATATTCTCTGAATATATGTTTCATTTTTCTCCTTTATATTTAAGCCACCATAAAAGAGCAAGTTTAGCCCCCGGTGTTAAAACTATTGTTTCATCAAAAATAAATTTTTCAACTTCGCTAGATTTAAGTTCAATTACTTCAATGTCTTCTTCTTCAAGCCCGCCGCCTTCGTTTACTTTGTCTTTATTTGTAACTTCCACATAATATATAATCTGTCTTGCCGCATTACTTCCCACACTAGCCCATGTAGCCGTTATTGTTTTTAGTCTGTTTACTTCCACATCATATCCGCACTCTTCTAAAACTTCTTCTTTTGCTATTTCTATATTAGGTTTATCTTTATCGCAAAGTCCGGCACAAAGCTCATATGTAAAGCCGTCACTGTTTTTAAGATACACCGGCAGTCTAAACTGCTTAACCAAAATAACGGAATCTAAATCCTTATCATAAATCAAGATAGAAACACTGTCCATTGAAGAGCAGACTTCCCATCGTTTATTTTTATTTTTATATCTATAAAAAACCTCTTTAAGTTCTAAAAATTTACCTTTGCATAAAGTATTTATTTTTTGAATTTCAATCATCAAACAGTCCTTTTTCGTCTTTTATATTAAGTTTAATTTCAAAATCAATCAAAGCGGCAAAATTAAATTTTTCTTTTAAATATTGTTGATGATTTTTATCTACAATCACTGTATTAGCGTGTTTTGTATATTTAATAATATAATTAATTTCATCAATCAAAAACTCATCGTTTTTAAGATTTGTAATCAAAACTTTTTCACTTTTACCATACTCTACTTCTCTAAACTTAGAGTCAATAAAAACAGGCTTAAATCTGTCTATTTCAAATTCAAGAGTATATCTAAGATTATTACTTTCAAAAAAATTAAGCGCTTTTGCAAAATTTTCTTTATAAATAAAAGGCAGATTAAGTTTTGCCCCCTGAAATTCGGATTTGAATAATGTTTTAAGATTTAATGAAATATCTTTGCTTTTAATTTCCTCAATATTTGCAAACATATTTTTAAAATCATCTTTTGAAGTTACTATAAATTTATTATTAAAATTAAGGGCTTTAAGCAAATCTTTCAATTCATCCTCTACAACAACTACATTTTTTTCATTTGACATAGATTTTATCAAACAAGAAGTGATTTTATCCGTAAGATAAATTTTATTTTTTAAGTTTTCGTATTTAAAAATATTAAAAACAGCCTTTTTAAAATCATCTACCCTTATCCAGGCAATTTCTTTATCTAAAACAGGCAGTTCTTTATCCGTAATTATTGCATAAGCCCCGTTTTTGACAGCTTCATTTATAGAATATGTGTCAGTGGCAAAAAAACAGCTTCCCCTGCTTACTTCTTCGCTGTTATCGGTAAAAAACACAACTTCACTTATAAACGGACGGTTTATAAGCTCGCCGCCCGTTAAATTTACAAGAGTTTCTATTTTCATTATTTTATTGGAGTTCCTACTTTTTTTCTTTTTTCCGGTCTTATTAAATTAAGTCCCTCATCATCTTTTGCAGCAAGCAGCATTCCTTCACTCATCATTCCCATAAGTTTTGCAGGTTTAAGATTACTTACCACACAAACCTGAGTTCCTAAAAGCTCATCAGGAGAATAATATTCTTTGATTCCGGCGACTATCTGGCGAGGTTTTCCTTCTCCTAAATCAACTTCAAGTCTAAGGAGTTTTTTAGATTTTTTTACTTCTTCGGCTGCTACAACTTCACCGATTTTAAGCTCAACTTTAAAAAACTCATCAATAGTTATAATATTATCAGGCTCTTTTACAACTTCTTTTTTCTTCATTAAAGGTTTTTCTATTTTAGGGAAAAGCGGCGGAATTTTTTCAATAACAAAATCGTCTAAAAGCTCGCCGTCATTAACTTCTTTAAAACTTTTTGTATTAATCTCAAAATTTAAAGCCTTGGCTATTTTTGTTGTTGTTTTTGGCATTACAGCATATAAATAAACGGAAGTCATTGCAAGTAAATTAGCGATAAGTCCAAGAAGAGCCATTGCTTTTTCTTCTTCGCCGTTTTTCATAAGCTCCCACGGTTTATAAACATCAATAGCTTTATTCCCTATTGAAAGAATTTTCCAAAGCTCTTCAAGAAATTTATGTGTCTGCATTTTCCAAAGATATTTTTCTTCAATAGTCCCTATTATTTCTTTTGCTTCATTTAGTTCGGTAGGATAATATTTTTCTACATTTTCACTGGAAATTTTACCATCAAAATATTTATAAGCCATTCCTATGATTCTATTTAGTAAATTTCCTAAATCGTTTCCTAAATCATTATTAATTCTGTCAATTAAAGCTTTTTCACTAAAATCCCCATCCGCACCAAAAGGCACTTCTCTTAGCATAAAATACCTGAAATTCTCTAACCCGTAAGCATCCGCAACCTCTTTTGGATTAATTACATTTCCCTTACTTTTACTCATTTTCTCACCGTCTCTTGTCCACCATCCGTGAGCTGCTATTTTTTTAGGTAATTCATAATCTATACTCATTAAAAACGCAGGCCAATATACCGCGTGAAATTTAAGAATATCTTTTCCTACTATATGAAGATTTGCAGGCCAATATTTTTGAACCATACTTTCATCATCGCTTCCGTATCCAAGAGCGGTTAAATAATTAAACAAAGCATCAAGCCATACATAAACGACATGTTTTGGGTCGTTTATCTCTTTTGGCAGTTTAACCCCCCACTCAAATGAAGTTCTTGTAATTGATAAATCTTTTAGCCCGTCTTCTACAAATCTTATAACTTCATTGGCTTTGGCTTCTGGCAAAATCGGTTTAGATTCTTTTAACCATTTTAAAATTCTGTCTTGATATTTTGAAAGTTTGAAAAAGTAACTCTCTTCTTTAATAATTCTGGTAGCCCTTCCGCAATCCGGGCAAAGTTCATCATTTACAAGCTGCCCCGGTGCTACAAAACTTTCACAGCTTACACAGTAATGCCCCTCATAATAATCTTTATAAATATCCCCTTTTTTATACATATCAAGAAATGCCTTTTGCACTCCTTTTATATGTTCAGGGTCTGTGGTTCTTATGAATTTATCATAACTTATTTCAAATTCATCCCAAAGTGCTTTAAATTTACCGCTTATTTCATCTGCATACTCTTTTGTGCTTTTTTTTCTTTTTTTTGCCGCTTCTTCTATTTTTTGACCGTGCTCGTCCGTTCCTGTTAAAAAGAAAGTATCAATTCCTTTAAGTCTGCTAAATCTAGCAACAACATCCGCTATAATAGTTGTATAAGCGTGCCCTATATGAGGTATATCATTCACATAATAAATAGGTGTTGTCAAATAATATGTTTTACAATTTTCACTCATTTTTGTCCCTTATATACTTCTTTTACTCTTTTGATTTCATATTCGCTCCCAAAAAAACAAGGAGTTGTGTCATGAGGATGTTTTGTTTCAAGCTCGAGCAAATCATTTTCCCCGTCTATTGCAAAACCTCCCGCTTTTTTATATACATAGGCAAACGGAAATACTTCAAAAAGTTTTCTTAATTTTCCTTTTGGTTTATCTTCAGCCCCCGGATATGCAAAAAGACCTCCTCCTTTTAACAAAATCTGATGCAAATCAGGGACCATTCCGCCTGAATATCTAAGTCTGTAACCTTCCATAAACAAATCGTCAATCATTTTTTTGTGATAAGGATACCAATATTTTTGAGTTCCTCCAGGTCCTAAAATTTTACCTTTTTTATCTAAATTTATCTCTTTTACAAATTCAAACTCTTTGGTTTTTTCATTAAGTCTAAACATTTCCACAATATCTCTTGCCACAACAAGTTCAACTCTCGGACCATATACAATATACCCGCTAGCCACTATATTTTCTCCGTTATATCCGTTTTCATAAATTCCGAAAATCGTTCCTACACTTAAATCAACATCAATCAAGCTGCTTCCGTCAAGCGGGTCATACGCTACTAAATATTTCCCTTCGTTTTTACTCACGGCAGATTCTTTTTCTTCGCTTATAATCTCTTTTACACTAGGTAAGTTTAAAAGATGCTTTTCTACAATTTCATCGCTTATTACATCAAGTTTTGCCTGAATATCACCGCTTGAGTTTTGAGTTTCTACTTTTCCCGTATCTTTTGTTTTTATAGCTTCGCTTATTTCAATAGCTATTTTTTTAAAACTGTCAATAATTTCTGTCATTTTTTCTCCTTATATGTCAGTAGAGTTTTTTAAAACCCACTCTATTATTTCATCTGTATTATTTAAATCAAGTATTTCAATATTTGAAGGAATTTCATCTTTTTTGATAGTATTATCAATCGCTACAGCTTTTACATATCTAAAATAACTTTCATCAATTTCACCTCTAAAAATTCCAATTCTAGGAAGCGGCAGATATTTTAACCCTTCTACAAGCAAAATATCAAAATCATTTACCATATCAACTATTTCATCAAGAGATTTTTGACGATGTGAAAAATAAGTCGTTCTTGTAGGAGAAGTCACAACAACTTCCGCCCCCGTGGCAAAAAATTTATAGCTGTCTTTTCCTTCTTTATCAAACCGGGCTTTATCTCCCGGGTCGTTTTTGATAACTGCTATTTTATAAGAGCTTATAAGTCTTTTTGCTATTTTTTCTATAAGAGTAGTCTTTCCGGAATTACTCGGACCTGTAAATGCAACTGCTTTTCTCAAGTTTTACCTTTTTTGACATAATTTTATCAAATTATTCGTTTTTAAAGTAGTTCTCTTCTATTTTTTGTGCGGGAAGAGGTTTGGAATAATAATATCCTTGGATATAATCAACTCCTTTTTCAAAAACAAAATCTTTTTGTCTTTCATCTTCTACACCCTCGGCTATAAGCTTAAGATTCAAAATTTTAGCCGTTTGGATAACAATTTCCGTTAATGCCACATCATCTTTATTATCAGGAACGCCGTCTATAAAACTTTTATCAATTTTTAACTTATCAATAGGAAGAGTTTTAAGTTTTATAAAATTAGAATATCCTGTCCCGAAATCATCAAGAGAAATAGTTATACCCAAATCTTTTATTTTTTGCAATGTTGTTTCAACTGTTTTGGTGTCTTGCATTATACTCTCTTCCGTTATTTCAATTCCAAAATAAGTAGTATTAAAATTATATTTGTTTATAAGATTTTTAAGTTGTTTAATAAACTCCTCATCTTCTAACTGCTGCATAGTCGTATTACAAGAGACCACTCCTGGATTGTAACCGTTTTTAAGCCACTCTTTTATCTGAATCATAACTTTTTGTATTGTCATTAAATCAATATCTTTAATCATACCCTCATTAATGGCAACAGGCAAAAAATCCGCAGGAGAAATAAGCCCTTTTATAGGATGATTCCATCTGATTAAAGCTTCCATTCCGGCAAGTTTACCGTTTTTGTCAATTTGAGGCTGATAATAAACTTCAAGTTCATCAAAATTTTTATCTTGTATCATTCTTTTAAGAGAATTTTTTATTTCCATATATTTTTTTATTTTTTCATCTATTTCTTTATTATAAAATGCTATTTTTATACTTTCATCTTTAACATTATAAGCACTCATAGAAGCTTTGTTTACCAAATCGTCAAAACTTTCTCCGTCTTTTTTATTAAAAGCAATACCGATTCTCACAGAAGGAAAAATTTCAATATCCTTAAATCTAAGTGTTTTTATAAGAGAATTATTAATTCTATAAACTAATTTGTCAATCTCAAATTTTGTTTTGTATCTGGCAAGCACAATAAATTCATCAATTTTCCCTTTTCCGATAATATCGCTGTTTTTTACTATATTTTTAAGTTTAGAAGTAAAAATTTTGATAATATCATTACCTATTTTATTTCCGTATATTTCATTAATATTTTTAAATTTATTTATATCAATATCAATAACCGCAATTTTTTCATCTTTATATTTTTCAAATTTTCTTTTTAAACATTTTCTGTTTAAAAGATTTGTAAGTTCGTCAAAACACTCTTTTTGTTCCTTTTCTTTTTGTAAAGCCAATATCTTTTTATCATATTTTTTGAATCCTTCTATAATTTTTTTAGATACGAAATAAGCTACAAAAGATATAATCAAAAATAAAATTATCAAAAATAATATCAGTTTTTTCAATAACATTGAAAGTAAATATCGTTTTTTTAGTTCCATTTGTTGAAGTTGTTTATTCAAATCTTCTATATAAATACCGCTTCCTATAGTTAAATCAAAATTTTTATCATAAGCCATAAAAGACATTTTTTGTGAAGGTTTTCCAACAGGATTATAAGCCAGATATTTAACATAAGTTCCATTTGGATGTGATATGGCAGCGTTTATTAATTTTCTTATAATAAAAACACCGTGTCTTTTTAAATTCCATCTGTTTTTACCGATAAAGTTTTTATTTATATGATAATAGCAGATTCCTTTACTATCAAAAACAAACAGATATCCCCTTTTTCCCCATCTAAAGCTGTCAAATAAAACGGCAATATCTTTTTTTATCTCTTTTTTAATATATTTTGTATTTTCAAAGACATAATAATATTTATTCCCTATTTTTTTAGAAGCAACAATATAGCTTTTATTCAAATGAATAGGATTTTGTGAAATTTTTATATGAATAAATCCATCAAAATCAACAGGTCTGTTTTGACTTGTAAGTAAAAGATTTAAAATATCCTCTAATTTTTCTTTTTCTTTTTTTACATCAAGAGCATATAAATTATTAAGAAGTTTTAAAGCTGATTCAACTCTTTGTTTGGTAGTAAGTTTTAGATTTTTATAAAATTCGTTTTTGACAGTCTTTTTTTCTTGTTTGTAATAATTTTGAAAAGTAATTTCAATAATTGCAAATGTAAAAATCATAGATATCAAAATAATAAAAATAGGAAAATAAAGCATCAACTTCCGATAAAGATTATATTTTTTTTCCATTATTGCTCTTTTTTTA
>Ga0256829_1002356_pt1 | contig 14175 bp, 11 predicted proteins | sample 131447metaG_FD_185979 | JGI IMG/M metagenome (GOLD analysis project Ga0256829, IMG submission 185979) | Hydrothermal vent microbial communities from Lau Basin, Pacific Ocean - 131-447 | ecosystem: Environmental > Aquatic > Marine > Hydrothermal vents | place: Pacific Ocean: Lau Basin | collected...
AAGTCATAATCAGGATATTTTGTATCTAGGAGGTAATAAATTAATGCGTTCTTTAGATCAAGGAAATACTTGGGAAGCTATTAGCGACGATTTAACTAAAGGTGGTAAAAAAGGAAACGTAGCCTATGGCACATTAACTAGTATTAGTGAATCACCATTTCAATTTGGGTTAATTTATACAGGTAGTGATGATGGTTTACTTCATATAACAAAAAATGGAGGAGCATCTTGGCAAAATATTTCTACATCTTTTCCTAAAGATCTATGGGTAAGTCGTGTTATAGCATCTTCGCATAAAAAAGAACGTGTTTACGCTACATTAAATGGTTACCGTTGGGATGATTTTTCAGTCTATATTTATAAATCTGATGATTATGGTCAAACATGGAAAAATATTTCTTCAAACGTACCAATGTCTCCAGTAAACGTGATTAAAGAAGATCCAGTAAATCAAAATATATTGTATTTAGGAACCGATAATGGTGCATATGTATCTTTTAATAAAGGTGAAACTTGGCAAGCGTTTTCTAAAGGTTTACCAGCAGTTGCTGTACATGATTTAGTGATTCATGAAGAAACTAATGATTTGTTGTTGGCAACACACGGAAGAAGTATTTACAAAACTAATGTAGCAAATCTTCAAAAATATGATGATGTTGAAAGTGGATCTCAAAACATTTCAATTTTTGATATAAATAATATTAGATATTCTGGACGTTGGGGAAGTAGTTGGAATAAATGGGCTAAACCTTTTGAACCAAAAGTAGTTGTTGAGTTTTATAGTAATATTTCAGGTCAAGCAGATTTTAATATAGTAACAGAAAAAGGTACAGTTCTACATAGTGATAATGTTAAATTAAATAAAGGATTTAATTATGTAGATTATGGTTTGGAGATTACAGAAAAAGCAAAGAAAAAGCTTTTAAAGGAAAACGCTTCCCTTGTTATTAATAAAGCTAAAAACGGAAAATTTTATTTGCCTAAAGGTAAGTATTTTGTAAAAATCAATAATACATCTAAAACGTTTGAAGTAAAGTAAAACTCAGGTTAATTAAACTCATTCTAAATAGCGTAAATAAAGCTTTTAATTTGTTATAAATTGCTCTGAGGCTTATCTTTGTAAAAAGAAAAAATAACCATATACACAATGAGCGGAATTTTAAATTCTTCAATAGGAAGAAAGGTTGCTATGGCACTTTCGGCATTCTTTCTTATGATTTTTATTCTTCAACACTTCGCAATCAATATCTTATCTGTTTTTAGTCCAGATACGTTTAATGAAGTATCACACTTCATGGGTACGTTTTGGTTAATACAGTTTGTATTGCAGCCTGTTTTAATTTTTGGGGTAGTTTTTCACTTCATCATGGGATTTGTTTTAGAAATTAAAAATAAGAAAGCACGTCAAATTAGCTATGCTAAAAACAATGGTAGTGCAAATTCTACTTGGATGAGTAGAAATATGATCTGGAGTGGAGGCTTCATTTTAGTATTCTTAATTATTCACTTTATCGATTTTTGGTTTCCAGAAATCAATACTAAGTATATTGTTGGTGATATGTCTGGAACATTACCTAATGGTGAGTTTAGATATTACGAAGAGTTAGTGCATAAATTTGAACCAATCTGGAGAGTTGCTTTATACTGTTTAGGTTTTGTATTCTTAGCACTGCATTTACTTCACGGTTTTAACTCGGCATTCCAGTCAGTTGGAGCTAACAATAAATATACAAAAGGATTAAAAGGTTTTGGTAAAGCCTATGCTATATTAATTCCGCTAGGATTTATTTTTATTGCATTGTTTCACCATTTTAATCACTAAAAAATAGTTGACTATGAGTTTAGATTCAAAAGTACCTAAGGGTCCAATTGCAGACAAATGGACTAATCATAAAAATAATATTAATTTAGTTAACCCAGCTAACAAGCGTCTTATTGATGTTATTGTTGTTGGTACTGGATTAGCTGGTGGATCTGCTGCTGCTACTTTAGCAGAGTTAGGTTATAACGTAAAAGCATTTTGCTTTCAAGATTCACCAAGACGTGCGCACTCTATTGCAGCACAAGGTGGTATTAACGCTGCCAAAAATTATCAAGGAGATGGTGACTCTAACTATCGTTTATTTTACGATACTGTAAAAGGAGGAGATTACCGTTCTAGAGAAGCAAACGTATACCGTTTAGCAGAAGTTTCTGCAAATATCATTGACCAATGTGTAGCTCAAGGAGTACCTTTTGCTCGTGAATATGGTGGATTATTAGACAACCGTTCTTTTGGTGGAGTGTTAGTATCTCGTACATTTTACGCAGCAGGACAAACAGGTCAGCAATTATTATTAGGAGCTTACTCTGCAATGAACCGTCAAATAGGACGTGGAAAAATAAAAATGTACAACCGTCATGAAATGCTAGATGTAGTAATTGTAGACGGTAAAGCAAGAGGTATCATTACTCGTAATTTAGTTACAGGTGAAATCGAGCGTCACTCAGCTCACGCAGTAGTTTTAGGTACTGGTGGATACGGTAATGTATTTTTCTTATCAACAAATGCAATGGGTAGTAACGTAACAGCAGCTTGGAAAGCACATAAACGCGGTGCATACTTTGCAAACCCATGCTATACTCAAATACATCCAACCTGTATTCCTGTTTCAGGTGATCATCAGTCTAAGCTAACGTTAATGTCAGAATCATTACGTAATGATGGACGTATCTGGGTACCAAAAAATATAGAAGATGTAAAAGCAATTAGAGAAGGACGATTAAAACCAACAGAAATTGCTGAAGAAAATAGAGATTATTACCTAGAGCGTCGTTACCCAGCATTTGGTAACCTTGTACCTCGTGATGTTGCCTCTCGTGCAGCTAAAGAACGTTGTGATGCAGGTTATGGTGTAAACGCAACAGGAGAAGCAGTGTACTTAGATTTTGCTTCTGCAATAACACGTTACGGTAAAGAGCAAGCACACGTTAAAGGATTAGACGAAAACGATGCTGCTTTAGTAAAAAAATTAGGGCAAGAAGTTATCAAAACTAAATATGGTAACTTATTCCAGATGTACGAAAAAATCGTAGATCAAAACCCATATGAAACTCCGATGATGATTTATCCTGCAGTACACTATACAATGGGTGGACTTTGGGTAGATTATAACTTACAAACAACCGTTCCTGGATTATATGCAATTGGAGAAGCTAACTTCTCTGATCATGGTGCCAACCGTTTAGGAGCATCTGCTTTAATGCAAGGATTAGCAGACGGTTATTTTGTGTTACCTTATACTATCGGTGATTATTTATCACACGATATTAGAACAGGACCAATTTCTACAGATTCAAAAGAATTTGAAGAAGCAGAGAAAAATGTACGTGATAGTATCGATTTCTTTATAAATAATGAAGGAAAGCATTCTGTAGATTATTTCCACAAGAAATTAGGGAAAATCATGTGGAACAAAGTTGGTATGGCACGTAATGTAAAAGGTTTAACTGAAGCTATTTCAGAAATAAAAGCTTTACGTGAAGAATTCTGGAAAGAAGTAAGAGTACCAGGAACAGCAGACGAATTTAACGAAGAGTTAGCTAAAGCTGGTCGTGTTGCAGATTTCCTTGAATTAGGAGAATTATTTGCTAAAGATGCGTTACACCGTGAAGAATCTTGTGGTGGACACTTTAGAGAAGACTTTGTTGAAGAAAGTGGAGAGCAAAAAGGTGAAGCAAAACGTGATGACGAAAACTTTGCTTACGTTGCTGCTTGGGAATACAAAGGACAACCAAGTGAAGCACAATTACACAAAGAACAACTTGAGTTTAACGATATCGAGTTAAAACAAAGAAGTTACAAATAATAAAGATGGATACAAGTAACAGAATGACATTACGCTTAATGCGTATAGATCCAGTAAAATATGCGACTATAGCAGCTATAGCAACCGCATTAATTATGCTTGTTATTTTTGTTCCATTTATGTTGTTATTTTCTGCAGTTGGTGCTAGTCAAGATTTTGGTCCTGGCGCAGCAATTATAGGAGGTGGATTATTCGTAATCATTCTTGCACCAATCTTTTATGGGATTATGGTGTTTATTGTTACGCTAATAACAACAGCAATAATTAATTTTATACTTAAAAAAACAGGTGGTTTGGATATTGACTTTGAAAAAGCTGGTTTAGGCATTCAAGAAATAGGAAGTAACCAACACCGTTAAGATCAATAAAAACAATTGTTATGAATTTAACATTAAAAATATGGCGTCAAAAAAACGCTAACGATAAAGGAAAAATGGTTGACTATCAAGTTAGCGATATTTCACCTGATATGTCTTTTTTAGAAATGTTAGACGTATTAAACGAACAATTGATTAACAAAGGTGAAGAGCCTGTAGCGTTTGATCATGATTGTCGTGAAGGTATTTGCGGTATGTGTTCGTTATACATTAATGGTGAAGCACACGGACCTGATAGAGGTGTAACCACTTGTCAATTACACATGCGTATGTTTAAAGATGGTGATACCATTTACATTGAACCATTTAGAGCAAAAGCATTCCCAGTAATTAAAGATTTAGTGGTGGATAGAAGTGCTTTTGACCGTATACAACATGCAGGTGGATTTATTTCTGTAAACACATCTGGTAATACTATAGATGCTAATGCAATTCCTGTAAATAAACACGATGCAGACGATGCATTTTCTGCAGCAACATGTATTGGTTGCGGTGCATGTGTAGCTAGCTGTAAAAACTCTAGTGCAATGCTTTTTGTTGGTGCTAAAGTATCTCAGTTTGCTTTATTACCACAAGGACAAGTAGAAGCTACAGACCGTGTTATGAACATGGTGAAGCAAATGGACGAAGAAGGTTTTGGTAACTGTACAAATACAGGAGCATGTGAGGTAGAGTGTCCTAAAGGAATCTCTTTAGAAAACATAGCTCGTATGAATAGCGAATACTTAAAAGCAAGTCTTAAAGGTTAATTTATAACCTAAAACAAGATATATTTTGGAAAATCTCAAGAGGCTTGCTTCTTGAGATTTTTTTGTTTCTTTACTTTTTAATTTTGAATATGCAACAGCCTTCTGCTTTTTACCAAAAAAATATTACAAACTTTTCTAATAAAGTGTCAAAACTAAGTAAGCAATTATTTGGTTTAAGTCTATTACGCTTCTCTATTTTTATTCTTACCATAATTGGATTGTATAGTTTTTTTGGAGAATGGATAATGTTTTCAATTATAACTACACTTGGATTAAGCCTTTTTTTATTGTTATTATCTAAATATACCAATATAAAAAAACAACTATTATTATATAAACAGTTAGTTTCAATTAATGAGGAAGAAATTAGAATATTATCAGGAGATTTTTTCTACAAAGACAAAGGGGAACAATATCAAAATGTTAATCATAATTATGCATTAGATATTGATTTGTTTGGTAGAGGATCATTTTTTCAGTTTTTAGATAGAACAGCAACAAAAGAAGGACAGGAAAAATTAGCAAATGCATTAAAAGCTAATCAAATAACAAATATAAAAGATAGACAACAAGCCATAAAAGAGTTAGCCAAAAAACCTAGTTGGCGTCAAGAATATCAAGCAACAGCAAGTTTAATACATGTAGAAACCGATGTTAATCAAGTTGTTTATTTTTTAAATAATCATAAAAGTTTTTTGCCAAAATGGATGAAGCATATTCCATTAGTTTTCGGAATTTCATCTTTAGTGTTATTAGCACTAGTCATTTTTAAAATTCTAGAACCACAATATTTTGGATACTGGATTTTTGTAGGCTTTTTTATTACTGGTAAATATTTAAAAAAAATAAGTGGTTTAGCTTCAAACACTGATAAAATAAGAGATACGTTTAGACAATACGCGTTGCTACTTAAGTTAATTGAAAACGAAAAATTTAACGCCTCTTTACTAAAAGGTAAACAACAAAAAATAAAACAAGAGTCAAAAAAAGCTTCTGAGATTTTAACAGAATTATCTAAAGCAATGGACGCATTAGATAATCGTAATAATTTCATTTCTGCCATTTTTGGTAACGGTTATTTTTTGACAGATATTAAACACAGTTTTTCTATAGAAAAATGGATAGAAAATTATCATGATACCGTAGAACAGTGGTTTGAAGTGGTTAGCTTTTTTGATGCTTATAACAGTTTTGGTAATTATACTTTTAATAATCCAGATCATATTTTTCCTGAAATATTAGATACCAAGCAAACGACTAAAGTTGAGCAATTAGGTCATCCTTTATTAAAGTCAGAAAAGCGAGTTGATAATGACTTTGAAATTAAAAATCAACAATTTTTTATAATTACAGGCGCTAATATGGCTGGTAAAAGTACTTTTTTGCGCACTGTTTCTTTGCATATAGTAATGTCAAATGTAGGTTTGCCAGTTTGTGCAAAGTCAAGTCTATATAGTCCCGTAAAGTTAATAACAAGTATGCGCACAACAGACTCTTTAACAGATGATAGTTCCTACTTTTTTAGTGAGTTAACCAGACTTAAATATATAGTTGAAGCTATTAAAACCGACGATTATTTTATCATTTTAGATGAAATATTAAAAGGAACAAACAGTACGGATAAAGCTATTGGTAGTAAAAAGTTTGTAGAGAAATTGGTGGCAAGTAAAGCAACAGGAATAATTGCTACACACGACTTAAGTTTGTGCGAAATAGAAAATGAGTTACAAGCAGTTAAAAACTATTATTTCGATGCTCAAATTGTTAATGATGAGCTATTCTTTGATTACACCTTTAAAAAGGGAATTTGTCAAAATATGAATGCTAGCTTCTTGTTAAAGAAGATGAATATTGTTTAAAAAAAAGCCGAAACTTTTAGTTTCGGCTTTTTTTTAAATTAGGATTATTTATTTTTTTTAGGATGCACTAATTCCATTTCATCAATTAAGTGTTTGGCACCAGCAAACTTATCAATGATAAATAAAACATATCTAGCGTCAACCATTATGTTACGACAAATTTCTGGATCATAATTCATATCACTCATTGTACCTTCCCAAACGCGGTCAAAATTTAGTCCGATCAAATTTCCGTTTGCGTCTATTGCAGGACTACCAGAGTTTCCTCCAGTGGTGTGATTAGTCCCTAAAAAACAAACAGGTACTTTACCGTTTGTATCTGCATATTGTCCAAAATCTTTTGCAGCGTATAGGTCTAAAAGCTTTTGTGGTACATCAAACTCGTAATCTCCAGGGACATATTTTTCAATTACACCATCTAAATAGCTAACAGGCGTATAATACACTGCATCTTTTGGCGAGTAGCCTTTTACTTTTCCATAAGTTACACGCATTGTACTATTAGCATCCGGAAAATAGCGTGCATCAGGTAAGGCTTCCATCAAAGCTTTCATGTATTCTTTTTCTAAAGCAGTAATAGGTGTGTTTTTAGTTTCAAATTCTGGGTTTATTGTGCTGTAAAATTCTTCTATAAATGGTTTTGCATATGTATAAGCAGTATCGTTATTTAACTTTTTAAGTACGTCTTTTGGCTTACCTTCAAGAAGCTTTAAGGCTTCATCTAAATCTGTAAGTGCAGTTTTATCATAAATAGAAGCATCTACTTTTTGTGTGTAAAAAGGCATAACGTTTTTAAAAACACCTTTGTCCACATTTACGTCATAATTTTTATGAATACTTTTTAAAGTTGAAGTAAAACGCGCTTTAGCTTTTTCAAAATTATCAGGATTTTGTTTAATGGCTTGTTCCATTTGATAAGCTCTAAGCGTCATGGTCATTAACTCGTTGGTAACAATAAATACTTCAATAAAATTTCTTCTTTTAATATTTATTGCTGCAAAATCTTTATAAAGTTGATCAAATTCAGGAAGAATGTTTCCGTATTTACTTTCTAATTTTTTGTCTTTTAAAGCTTTTGTAAATTCAGCTTCAAAAGCACGTCGTTCTGCTATTGCATTACTTTTTTCGATACCAAGATTTTCTCCAATCCATTTTTTCCACGCGTTAGCAATTCTTGCTTGTTTAGAGGCGTATTTAATACGTACCTCATCGTTAGCTTTCATGTTGGCATCTATAACTTTTAAAGCAGCTTCGCGTATTGCAATATTGCTTGGGTTATATTCTTGTGTGATGTGTTGTATAGCTACTGCAGGAAGATATTCGTTTGTACGACCAGGAAAACCAAATACCATGGTAAAATCGTCTTCTTCTATACCATCTAAAGATATTGGTAAATAATGTTTTGGTGTGTATGGTACGTTGTCTGCACTATATTTTGCTGGTCTGTTATTTTTATCTGCATAAATACGAAATAAAGAAAAATCGCCTGTATGTCTAGGGAAAACCCAATTATCTGTATCGCTACCAAATTTACCTATGCTTGCTGGTGGCGCACCAACTAATCTAATATCTTCAAAACGTTCTGTAATAAATAAAAAATATTGATTACCCTTATAAAACGCCTTAACCTTAGAGTCTTGCCAAGGTTCTTTATCGTAATAGGTCTGAACTTTATTGCTGTTTTTGTCAATTACAGATTGCTTTTCTTTTTCAGACATTTCATCAGTTACACCAGCTAAAACATCGTTAGTAACATCTTCAATACGTACAATAAATTCGACAAAAAGACCTTCGTTTGGCAATTCTTCATCTAAATTCATTGCCCAAAACCCATTTTTAATATAATCGTTTTCTAAAGAAGAATGCGATTGTATTTGACTGTAACCACAATGATGATTAGTTAAAATTAATCCTTTTGGAGAGATCACTTCGGTAGTGCAACCACCATTAAAATGACCGATAGCATCCTTTAAACTAGATTTGTTAACGCTGTATATATCATCAGCAGTAAGCATGCTTCCAAGGTTAGCCATTTCGGTTTCATTCATTCCATCCAAAAGCGAAGGAATCCACATACCACCTTGTTGTGCAGATACGCTAAAAGTAATAAAAAGCAGTAAAAATTTTATAAGTCTCATTGTATTTAGTTTATTAAAATTCAAATATAAAAAATTAGTTAAAAGCGTAAGCCAGCAAACATCAATTACTTATATTTAGGTATTAAATATTTTATAAATGAAATCAATAATTACTTTGATTATTACCCTATTAGGTGTAAGTTTTGCTTTTGCACAAGAAGTTACTTTAGACGATAAAAAATACCAAGTAGATGATAAAACAATTTGGTCTAATGGTACAGATGTTACTAATGTTTTAAATGAAGAGCAGCAGCAAAAAATATACAATTTAGCTGAAGAAAAGCAAAACGCATTAAAACAAATTGAATTAGAGAAAATGGCATCTGAAAAAGCTAAAAAACAAGCCGAAAAACAAGCAAAACAATTAAAAAAGCTTGAAAAACAACAAAAAAAGACTCAAAAAGCATTAAAAAAGAAAGAAAATGCAATTGCTAAAAAAGCTAAAGCCGAAAAGCAATTAGCAAAAGCCGAAAAAGAAGCTAAAAAAGCACAATCTAAATATGAAAAACTTAGTAAAAAAGGAAAATTAAGTACAGCAGATGAAGCTAAATGGCTAAAAAAAATTGAAAAACTTAATGATAAAGTAGCCAAAGAAGAAAAGAAATTAAAAAAATTGTAATGAAACAAAATACTCTACATGTTGCGATAATTCAAGCAGATTTAGTGTGGGAAAATCCCAATCAAAACAGAGAAAATTTCACCAAAAAAATTGAAGAAATTACGCAAGATGTAGACCTAATTGTATTACCAGAAATGTTTACTTCTGGTTTTACAATGACGCCAGAACATATTGCCGAAACTGAAGAAGGAGAGACCATTATTTGGATGAAAAAAATGGCTTTTCAAAAACAAGCAGCTATTGTTGGAAGTGTTGCAATTAAAGATAATAACCATTATTACAATAGATTATTTTTTGTGTATCCAAATGGTTTGGTAGACACTTACGACAAAAAGCACACGTTTACTTTAGCAGGCGAAGATAAGGTTTACAAAAGAGGAAATTCTAAAGTCATTGTAAATTATAAAGGTTTTAAAATACAACCTTTAATTTGTTACGATTTAAGGTTTCCTGTTTGGTCAAGAATAGCAGAAGAAGATTATGATGTATTAATCTATGTTGCTAATTGGCCAAAAATAAGAGTACATGCTTGGAATACTTTGTTACAAGCAAGAGCAATAGAAAACATGAGTTATTGTATTGGTGTTAACCGTGTTGGTTTAGATGCTAATAACTATGAATATTCAGGTCACTCGGCAGTTTATGATGCTTTAGGTAAAAAACTTTCAAACATACAGCCAAATATTGAAGGTGTGGAAATTATTGTTTTAAACAAAAAACATATTGATGATGTAAGAAGCAAACTTCGTTTTTTAGATGATAAAGATAGTTTTAGTTTAGAATAAACTCTTCAATATTACTCCAACCAACCCTAATTTCAACTTCTTTTTTACGGTAGCTTACACGTTCTGGCTGAATTTTTCTTAAAAAATCACCTGTGTCATATTTTCCGTTTTTATTGCTGTCAAAAACAACTCTTAAATAGTATTTTCCAGGTTTTACATAGAAAAAATCTAATGGTTCTGGTTTTGTACTATACTTTTCGTATTTCACTTCACTTTTATCATTAACAAGTTGTACTAAAATAGGATAAGTTGCATTTTTTACTAAAACTCTTGCTTCTCCTAGCGCATCAGGATCTGGAGTTTGTAAATTGTAATTTAAAGAGTCGTTAGTGTTTTCAAAAAAGTCTGTTACTGTTTCTGGTAAAATTGTTATTTTATATTGGCTTTTATCTTCTTTTGCAAATTTGATTTCCAAATGATTTAGTAATGTGTCAAGTTTAGTATCAAAGTCAATAAAGACAGAGTCTTTATCCATAATGCTAATGTTATCCTTATTTACTTTAGTAATAGGGATATTAGCTTTTAATTTAAAACTTTCGTTTATAGCAATAGTATTGATAGGTTCTGCTCTTAGGTTTAAAGAGTCTTTTAAATTATCCTTAAGCTTAACAGTAAATGTGTCTATTATTTTATCGTTTTGTACTTTAAAAATTAAAGAGTCTGTGTCTTCTAATTTTGGATAGTAAAAATAATTTAAAGTATCTGTGTCTTGCTCTTTTACAATTCTAAATTTAAAATCTTCAGGTACTTTAGATAATACATCTATTTTAGTTTTTGTATAATCACCTTGGTAACCAAATGCTATTTTTTCGCCTGCAACTAATCTTGGTTTAAATGCTTTATAATCTAAATCTTCTTTAAAGACCTTAAGTTGATAATTAGCAGAAGTATCTGGCACGGTAATGTAATCTTCAAAAAAGCCAATTTTATCACTTTTTTGCTCGTATAAATTATTGTTGTTATTGTCTTTTAAAGCTATTAATCGGTATGTTCCAGCTTTTAAGTTTTCGATAGTAAAGTTTGTTGTGCTATCTAATGTGTTGGTGACGTATTTAGGTTTTTCTTTATATATGATTGAGTCTGTGTAAGTAGAATCTACTTCGTAAAGGTGAACAGATATGAAAGATTCTGTTATTCGGTCTAATGCATCTACCACACTTCCTTTAACGTTTAAAGAATCAATATAGTCTCCGGTAGAAAAGACGTAACGATAATACTCGTAAGGGTTTTCTTCGTTGTTATCTACAATGCTATTTCCAAAATTAAAGGCGTATGTAGTATTAGGTTTTAAAGTGTCGTAAATTTTAATTTTTATATACTCGCTTGCAGAACTTAATGGTGTTATTTCTGGTTGAATATCCATTGGAGGCGAAATAATTAACTGCTTCTGTAAATTTTTAACTTTTACATATTCATTAAAGTAGATTCTTATTTCGTTTGCGTTAAAGTTAGTCGAGTAATTTTCTGGTACAGTTTTTACTATTTCAGGTGGAGTTACATCTTTTGGTCCGCCACCAATAGATCCACGGTTGGCACAGTTAATAGCAGTAAGTGCTAGTACTATATAAAAACTAAAATTTATCCAACGTTTTTGCATAAAAAATCAAATAGAAGCACAAATTAACAACATATTTATGTTTTAACGAAAAATCCTTTATGCTATTGCCATACAAGCAATGCTTATTTTTATATTATTTGCTTTTTGAAGTTGTAAGCAGCAAGACTCTATTGTATTTCCTGTAGTAATTATATCGTCAACTAATAAAATGTGTTTATTGTTTAATTTTTCTATGTTTCTAGTAGAAAAAAGTTCGTTATTAAGTTGCCATCTTTCAAGACGTTTTTTTGATGCTTGAGATTTTGAAGAGCCACTAATTTTTATCAAAATATCATCTATAAATTCTGCTTGCAATGCGTAAGCAATTTCTTTTCCAAATTTTTCAACTTGATTATAACCACGTTTTTTTAGTTTTTTAGCGTGTAATGGTACAGGTATTACTATATCTACATCATTATAACTTTTTATAGTTTTAAGTTCTGTACCTAACCATTTTCCAAAAAATTCACCTACTTTTTCATTACCACCGTATTTAAGTTGATGTATTAAATATTGTACCGTACCTTGTTTTTCAAATCTTAGTAAAGCAGTACCGTTTTCTATAGCAACACGACCGTATAAAACATTATCAATACTTTTATCATTATTAAAATGAAACTCTGTAATAGGTAATTTATGTCTACAATCTGTACATATAAATTCTTCATTGTCAGAAAGTAAGTTTTTACAAGCGTTACAAACTGAAGGAAAGAAAACATTAATAAAATCTCTTATTAAATTTTGCATCGAATATTCGTTTTATTCTTCAATGAAAATAGTGAATAAATGTTTAATATTAAAAATCTATGATTAAACATATTTCTAGATTTAGGTTTTAATAATTATAATTTGACAATCAATTAACATAGTTAATCAATTATTTTTTCGTTTTATCGATAATTATTGATGGTCTTTGTTCTTCTTGTTTACTTTGCAAAAAAATTAACAATGATAGTTTTCCCTCAAACATATAACTACAAGTTAATTATTGGTTTATTGATAATAGCGTTATCCGTTTTAGGAGTTTTTACATTTCAAAATCAAAATAAGTTAGAAGAGTATAATGCATACTTAGCTCAAGAAAAAAGCTTAATTCAAAATGAGTTGTCAGAGATGATATCTAGATTTGATACTTTAGATATTGAAAATGAAGAATTAAGTTTACAATTAGAAGCTTCTAACCTAAAATTAGAACAAGCGTTAGACTCTATAAAAACACTAGAAGTCACAGCCAATTTATTAACTCATTATAAGTCCAAAGTACAATTACTTAAGGCGGAGAAGGTCCGTATTCTTAATTTAGTTAATAATCTAGAGACTCAAAATAAAACTTTACAAACAGAAGTTACTCAATCTAAACAACAATTAAGTAGCATAAAAGTTAAAGCTAATACATTAAAAGAAACTAATGTAAAGCTAAAAAAACGCAATGAAACCTTAAATCAACACATTGTTAAGGCAAGTCAAATGCAAATTGCTATGTTAGATGCAAAAGCAGTAAAACGTGTTGGTAAAAACAAGGTTGTAACAACAGACAAAGCAAAAAGAACAAACAAACTTTTAGTCGAATTTGTAATACCAAAAAATGATTTAATTACTAAGGGTAAAAAAGATATTTATATACAAATCGTTAATCCAAATAATAATGTGGTCTCAAAAAAAGACGAAGCTAAGTTTGGTAAACAATCCTTAATTTACAGTAAAAAACTAGATGTTAATTTTAACAATAAAGATTTAGCAGTTTCAACTTTTATAGACGCTGATAAAGATGAACCTTTTAAACAAGGTGTTTATTTTGTAAACGTTTTTAACCAAGACAACCGCTTAGCTAGTACTTCAATATTTTTAGACTAATTATCTTCTTAATTATTAGGCTTAAATCAGCCAAAAATTATATTGTAAACTTTTTATAAACGTTTATCTTTGCTGTATTATGGCAAACAACGATGATCAATTTAAAAAAGTAATCTCTCACGCAAAAGAGTATGGTTACGTATTCCAAAGTAGCGAAATTTACGATGGATTAAGCGCAGTTTACGACTACGCACAAAACGGTGTAGAATTAAAGAAAAACATACGCGACTATTGGTGGCGTGCAATGGTGCAAATGCACGATAATATTGTGGGATTAGACGCTGCAATTTTTATGCATCCAACCACTTGGAAAGCGTCTGGACACGTAGATGCTTTTAATGATCCGTTA
>Ga0256829_1002357_pt1 | contig 14173 bp, 9 predicted proteins | sample 131447metaG_FD_185979 | JGI IMG/M metagenome (GOLD analysis project Ga0256829, IMG submission 185979) | Hydrothermal vent microbial communities from Lau Basin, Pacific Ocean - 131-447 | ecosystem: Environmental > Aquatic > Marine > Hydrothermal vents | place: Pacific Ocean: Lau Basin | collected...
TATTGCAGCCAATCTTTCTTTTTGTATATGCGATCTTCTTGTCCTGCGGAGCTCTTATCGCGGTCGTTACAATCCCAGCCAGGAGACATGGTCAGTAGGTGTCTTATGGTGATCTTTTGTTTTCTAAAGTCCAGATTCTTTTCGGCTTCTAATGGATATAGATACTTTTGAATAGGATCATCAATGCTGCCAATAAAACCTTGGTCTATCGCAATACCAATTAGTAGTGATCGGATGCTTTTAGTGGCCGATCTCAAGTCGTGCTGGTTGTCTGCAGATTGATCTGCAAAGTATTCTTCCAATAATAATTCTCCTTTTTGAACAACCAGCAAACTGTGCAATTCATGATCGGCCTCAGGGAGTTTGGCAAACAACTGATAGATCCGACTCGTGTCCAAGCCAACTGCTCTTAGGTCTGCAGTTTGCCAGCCGTCGCCAGTATTTTTAGGAGGTTCATAGGTATAAGACTCCTGTCCGTAAATGTAGGCGGTTACTAAACTCAGAGTAAGGATAAAAAGCTGTCGCATGGACTACAAGATATCCAAAATACGCTCTAAAGCCATTCCTCGAGAACCTTTTATAAGCAGTAAGTGTCCTGCTGTGTTTTGTTGCTGCAGCGCGACTACCAGATCTTCGTATTCGCTGCACTTGATCTGCCCTTGTCTGGCTTCGACCCCATAGAAGTTAGCGCCGACCAAGAATACACGGTTAAAGCCGAGTTTGTGGGCAAGATCAGCTATGGCTTGATGTTCTGCCGCAGCCGTTGGGCCAAGTTCGAACATATCGCCTAAGATCACCGTTTTAGGTGCTTCACTGCTCAAGGCCTTAAAACTCTCTAGCGTCGCTTCCATACTGCTCGGATTGGCGTTGTAGGCGTCTAATAAGATCTTATTGCGAGCTTTGCTTATCCATTGGGAGCGATTATTCTCCGGATTGTAGCTTTCTATTCCAGTTTTTATTTGCTGCGGACTCAGGCCAAAATGTAAACCGATACCAATTGCCGCGCGTATATTTTTTGCGTTGTGCTGGCCTATAAGGTGACTTTCTATAGGCAGCTCGTTTAGCGTAAAGATCACCCGAGGATTCGTAGCCTTAAGGGTCAACTGATATCCGAGCATTGCTGCCCCTATTACCACGCGATCTATATTTTCTGTCAGCTCCATTTGTTTTGGGTCGTCGCCGTTGACAAAGACCGTCTTATTTCTAGCGGCTATATTTCTGTAAAGTTCGGACTTGCCTTTTACCACACCTTCTATTCCGCCAAAGCCTTCTAAATGGGCTTTTCCAAAATTGGTAATAAAGCCGTAATCTGGTTCAGCAATAGCGGAAAGTTCTGCGATCTCTCCTTGGTGATTGGCGCCCATTTCAACAATGCCAAAATTGTGCTCCGCAGTAAAACTCAATAAGGTCAATGGGACGCCTATATGATTGTTGAAATTTCCTGCAGTGGCCTTTAGGTTGAACTTTTGAGACAGCACGGCAGCAATCAGTTCCTTGGTAGTTGTTTTTCCGTTGCTCCCGGTCAATGAGAGTATGGGTAAGCCAAGAGCTCTTCTATGGTGTGTGGCCAGGGCTTGTAGTGCCTTTAAGCAATCGGGAACTAAGAAATACTTGTCGCTTGAAGCATCTCGATATTCTGACTGATCGATCACCACGGCCAGAGCGCCTTCTTCCAAGGCTTTGGCAGCGAACTTATTGCCGTTGAAATTTGGACCGGACAGTGCAAAGAAGATCTGCTCAGGTTCCAATTTTCGGGTGTCTGTGCAGACGCCGGCACTTTGACAAAAGATTTGGTATAGCTTCTCTAAATTCATCAGTAACAAAAATACAGCAAGTGGGAGTCAAAAAAAAAGCCCTGTCGTTAAATACAGGGCTTTTACATTTATTGTGTGTTCCTAGTTTCTAGGACGTTTTCTGTCTTTGGATTTAGATCCTACACGAGACATCGCACAGCGGAAACCGATATAATCAGTTGCCATATCCTGTGGGAAGAAGCGGCGTTGCGCCGGATCTAACCAGTAGTCGCGATCTCTCCAAGATCCACCTTTATAAACGCGAACTTCGTTATTGATAAGAGAGGTACGCTTGTTAGATTCGTCGTATTGACGGTCTAAACCACCTGATTCATCGTCAGTTCCAACCAAGTGCTTAGGCGAGTTGTACATGCGCTTCTCATCGTCGTACTCTACATCATCGTTAAACGATTCGAAGTAACGCGTAGAACGCTTGTCACCATCGCGATAGTCGCGGTTGTCACTCTTGTCGAAGTTTGTTCTTAGGTAAGTCTCTTCTTCGTCTACAGGAACCTGAAGGATCTCACCTGGCAAGTTACGCGCCACGATCTTTCCGTTGTTCAAAGTATCCCAAACGATAGAGTCTGCAGTTACTATCTTAACTTTTCCGTCTGCATCAATGTAGTTCTTGGTGTAAACGTTACCACGGTAGTAGTTAAAGTCATTGAATTCGTCGTCTACAATAGGACGATAGATATCTGCAACCCATTCTGCAACATTACCGGCCATGTCGTAAAGCCCGTAGTCGTTAGGCTCGTAAGACTTAACCTCTGCAGTGATGTCTGCGCCGTCGTCTGACCAACCTGCAATTCCTCCGTAGTCACCATCGCCTTGCTTAAAGTTAGCCAATTGGTCACCACGACTTCTGCGTTGTCCAGAACGAGTGTATTGTCCGTCCCATGGATATTTTTTACGTCCGCGGTATACGTTGTAAGAACGTAGACCTACTAAACCAAGAGCAGCATATTCCCACTCAGCTTCAGTTGGTAGGCGGTAGGCTGGCAAAAGTAAGCCATCCTTACGTTGAACATATAGGTTTGTACTGTCTGTATTTCTTTTCATTAAAGAAGCAGAGCGCTTACCACCACGCGTAATTGAATCGTTCCCTCCGTAGGCAAGAGATGGAGCGTTCAAATATGTTTGGGTGCTGAATGCTTGACCTTCTTCAACGTTTAGCTTGGCGCCGCGAGCCGTAAAGCCTTCTTGCTCCAAGATAAATTCGTTAACACGGTCGGTTCTCCAGTTGCTGAACTCTGTCGCTTGTACCCAGCTCACACCAACCACAGGATATTCTGCATATGCTGGGTGTCTTAGGTAGTTGTTGGTCATAACTTCGTTAAAACCAAGACGGTTTCTCCAAACCAAAGTGTCTGGAAGAGCTCCGTTGTAGATCTTTTTGTAATTGTCGTTTTCTGGCGGGAATACACTCTTGATCCAATCCAAGTATTCGAGGTACATTAGGTTAGTAACCTCGGTCTCGTCCATGTAGAATGACTGAACGTGTTGTTGGGTTGGAGAGTTGTTCCAGTCGTGCATTGGGTCGTCTTGAACACGGCCCATGGTAAAGGTACCACCCTCGATAAATACAAGGCCTGGTCCAGTTTCTTGTTCTTTCGCTTTGGGATTGTACTGAAAGCCACCTTCTTTGGAATTCATCTTCCAACCTGTAGCACGCGAACTGCTTTTGTAGTCGCGGGATTTACTACAGCTAAAGATGATCGTGCTCAGGAATACAATAGCTAATAGCTTAAGTATTGTTGGTCGTTTCATGTTTTAGTTCTGTTAAGAAATGGGTTCGCAATATAGTAAATAACGTCATATCTGCAACATTATTTCTTTATCGATACTCGCAATGGCCCGTAGGCCATAGGATAACGCTGTATTTGTAACTTTAGTATACACTGTACAAAAAAAAAGAGTTTGAACCCTTATTTTTGTAGATACTAATACGTCAATTCCGACGTTTTGAATGTGATGACCAGAAAAATTGCTATTCTTTTAATGGTATTGCCGTTATGGGTATTTGCGCAGCAGCAGGCTGTGGTCTTGCCTTGGCAATCTCAAAACCAACTCGATCAACCAACCGACTCCAATGCTTTGCTATCTGTAGAGCAGTTGCTAGATACAGATGGATATACTTTCTATAAGCAGTGGAAAGACAACGGGATCGTCAATCCGAATTCGCTGCAGATCAGCAATATCAGATATGCGCCTTTGACCGCTACAGAGCGTCGCGGCCTTATTGCGGCCTATGTGCCCAAAGAAGTGCAGGCCTCTATTACCACTGCAGTTGCGCGTGATGTGCGTTATACAGTGCTTGCCATAAGTCCGGTGGTTCGTCGTAATGGTCGTCTGGAAAAGGTGGTTTCTTTTGCTGCGGATTTTAATTACCAAGGCAGTGCTGCACCAAAGAGTGTTGCCTTACCGATAACGAATTCTGTCCTTGCCAGCGGAAGCTGGTACAAGTTTAAGGTTGATAAGACCGGAGTATATCGCATTAGCAAGAGCTTTTTGAGTTCTTTGGGGATGAATACCGATGCTATAGACCCAAGCACGATCAAAGTATATGGACACGGCGGGAAACCTCTGCCTTTGCGAAACAACGAGAACGATGCTTATGACCTGCCAGAAGTGGCCATTCAAATTATAGGTGGTGACGATGGGAGTTTTGATTCCGGAGACGAGATTCTCTTTTATGGAGTAGGTACGCGCGGATACATTCAAGAGTTAGATACCAATATCAATCCGTATTCTGACGATGCCTTCTATTATATTACGGCAAGTCCGGGCCCTGGGCGTCGCATTGCTAACCTAACAGAACCGGACGGACCTCCGACTTCCTTGATCAGTCAATTTGACGATTACCAGTTCTTTGAAGAAGATGAATTCAGCATAGTCAATGTTGGGAGACGTTGGTTTGGCAATCCATTCGAGGTAGAAAGTGAGCAAACCTTCGATTTTGAATTTCCTAATATAGTAGGAGGTACACCTATGAGTGTTACGGTTCGTGCTGCAGCTGCCTCAGAATCGGTCACCAACATGGACGTTCAGGTAAATGGGACCTCTCAAGACGTTTTGACCTTTACGGCCATTGGAGATGTTAATTTGGCATCCGGAGACAATTATATAGGTACAGTAAACGCCAGTGGTGATGAGGTCAGCGTGACCCTTACGTATAACAACGCTGGAAACCCAGCCAGTTTTGCCTTTTTAGATTATATCGGGATCACCGCAAAAAGACAATTGAGCGGAACAGATACGCAGATCGCTTTTCAGTACAATGATGCCGCGGGCATGTCTGGAATAGGGCAGTATACCTTCAATAACGCGAGCGGCTATACCCAGATCTGGGATGTGACCGATCCGAGAAATCCACTGCGCAAAGAAACCCAAGGTGAAGCGACGGTAAATCTAAAGGCCAATTTGGGGCAGATTAGGCAATATGTGGCCGTTACACCAAACGACTATTTTAGTCCTATCCGCGCTAACGAGACCTTTGTACCCAATCAAAACTTGAAAGGAACCTTGATGCAAGATTCCAACGGTAACTTTCAAGACATTGACTATCTGATAGTAGCTCCGCCTTTTATGATGCAGCCTGCACTGCGATTGGCGGCCCATAGAGCAGATCGTGACGGTTTGCGCGTTAAAGTGGTCTCTACAGATAGGATCTATCAGGAATTCAGCTCTGGCGCACAAGATATTGGGGCCATTCGAAATTTAGTCAAGTATTTATATGACAACGCCTCCTCCGCAGACAACCGTATCAAGTATCTCTGCTTGTTTGGGGATACCTCTGTAGATTATAAGGACAGACTCAGCAACAATAATAATATAGTTCCGACCTATCACGATTTTAATAGCTTCAATACCCTGTCGGGTTATATGTCCGATGATTTTTACGGGATGATGGATCCGGTAGAGGGAAGAATGACCTCCACAGAACTCTTAGATATTGCAGTTGGTCGTGTCGTGGCCGATGATATCGCTTTGGCCAATGCCATGGTAGACAAACTCATTGCCTATGATGCCAAAGCGTCTTTTGGAAATTGGCGCAACAACTTTGTTTTGGTGAGCGACGACGTAGACGAGGCTTGGGAATATACCACTTTGGAGGTGAGTCTGGACAATTTGGGAGACGATATTGCTGCCAATAAACCCTTTGTGAATGTAAAGAAGATCCATACGGATGCCTTTTTACAGGAAACCTCGGCGGGAGGAAACCGCTACCCAGACGTGAACGAAGAAATTGTCAATGCTTTAGATGTTGGGGCTTTGGTGCTAACGTATTTGGGGCATGGTGGAGAAGACGGTCTGGCTAAAGAATTCATATTTACCGAAGACGATGCAGAAGGTTTACAGAACACTAACCGTTATCCTTTGATCGCTACGGTGACCTGTGAATTCTCTCGTTTTGACAACCCCTTAAGACCAACGGCCGGGGAATTCACTTACTGGAATGAAAATGGAGGTGCAATAGCTTTGATCACCACTACGCGTACCATAAGTGTATCCTTAGGGGTTGAGTTCAACAACAGATTGGCTCCTTTCTTGTTTGCCTTTGGGAGCGACACTTTCGACGCGCCTGCAGAGGCCTTGCGTAAGGCCAAGAATGTGATCTCTAGCGGTAATCGACGCGTGGTTTTCTATGTAGGGGACCCAGCGATGAAACTCGCCTTTCCGGAGCAACAGATTCGCTTGCGAACTTTGAACGATCAGCCCATAGCAACGGCCACAGATACTCTTAAAGCCTTGAGTCGTGTTAAGCTTGGCGGAGAAGTGCTCTCCCCAAGTGGAGCTCCACTGCCGGACTACAACGGGGTGGCACAGATCAAAGTATTCGACAAGAATGTGCAACGCCAGACCCTTGGTAACGATGGTGTGACCGCTACAGATGGAACCTTGCTTATTCTGGATTACCAGACACTGGGAGCAGGACTCTTTAATGGGCAGGCTACGGTGACCAATGGCCAGTTCGAAGTTGAATTCGTAGTGCCTCGAGATATTTCGCAGCCCGTGGGTAACGGAAGAGTGAGTCTGTATTCTGAAAAGAATGCCGTCTTTGAAGATCAGACTGGATTCAATGAAGATATCCGGGTGGGAGGTTTGGATGAAAATGCTCCCGATGACAATATTGGTCCGGAGATCATGCTGTTTATGAACGACGAGAGTTTTGTCAATGGAGGAATTACCAATGATTCTCCTATCCTTATTGCAAAGCTCATGGATGAACACGGAATCAATACCGCCAGTGGTATTGGTCATGATATGGTCGCTATTTTAGACGGAGATGAGTCTAATCCTATTGTACTGAATGATTATTACCTGGCAGGCGTAGATGACTTTACGCAAGGTACAGCCAATTATCGCTTAAAGAACTTAGAAGAAGGGCCTCATACCCTTACCTTAAAGGCGTGGGATACCTATAATAATTCCAGTACAGCCGACATTCAATTTGTGGTGGCTGGCGATGATGAACTCCGATTGGAGCGGGTGTTAAACTATCCGAACCCCTTTGTGAACTATACAGAGTTTTGGTTCAACCACAACCGACCCTTTGAACCCCTAGAGGTGCAAGTGCAGGTATTTACTGTGAGTGGTAAAGTGGTCTGGACCAAAAACCAAGTGGTCACCACAGACGGATTCTTGTCTCGAGATATCGTTTGGGACGGACGCGATGATTTCGGAGATCGCATCGGAAAAGGGGTCTACGTCTATAAACTAACAGTAAAATCAACTTTGACCAATCAGCAAGTAGAGAAATACGAAAAACTGGTGGTCCTTTAATTTCAAACCGTGAAGTCCTTGAAAAAGTTCAAATGACTTCGAAAAATAAATTTATATTTGCTCAAACGACGAAATCTCATGAAGAAAATATGTTTAGCCCTTGTGATGTGTTTTATCGCAGGGAAGTCACTAGCCCAAGAAACTGCTCAGCAACGGGTTATCACTACAGGAGTTCCTTTTTTATTAATTGGTGCTGATGCACGTGCGGCAGGTCTTGCCGATATGGGTGTAGCTACCGGAGCTGATGTTTTTTCACAGCAATGGAATCCTGCAAAATATTCCTTTGCCCTTTCTAAGCAAGCCATTGGGGTGACTTATACTCCCTATCTGAGTCAGCTAGTAAACGATATCTTTTTGGGTAACGTAACCTATTACAACAGAATCAATGAGCGCTCTGCCATTGGAGCTTCTTTCCGTTACTTCAGCAATGGAGAGATCGAACTGAGAGAAACTGCCGGACAAGAGCCATTGATAGTTCGTCCTAACGAATTCGCTTTGGATGTTTCTTATTCATTGCGTTTAAGTGATCGTTTCTCTATGGCAGTTGCCGGACGTTTTATCAACTCTAACCTGCGTTTTGACCAAGTGAACGACGCGAGTGCGGCAAGTACTTTTGCTGTAGACATTGCTGGTTACTATCAATCTGAAGAGATTGCTTATAACAGCTTCGACGGACGTTGGAGAGCTGGTTTCAACATTTCTAACATCGGTCCTAAGTTGAGCTACGGAGATGACGCTCCAGATAACAACATTCCGACCAACCTTTCTATTGGTGGTGGATTCGATTTCATTTTAGACGAATACAACCGCATTCAGGTGATGGCAGAAATCGATAAGCTTTTGGTGCCAACACCTCGTGACTTTAACGGCGACGGTGTAATAGACCAAGAAGATGCTCAAGAGTACGAAGACATTAGCTTCTTCTCTGGTATTTTTGAGTCCTTTGGAGATGCACCAGACGGCTTCTCAGAAGAGCTGAAAGAAATGCAATGGGCATTAGGTGCCGAATACTGGTATCAAGATGTATTTGCTTTTAGAGCTGGATATTTCAACGAAAGCGAGGATAAAGGTTTCCGTAAGTTCTTTTCTCTAGGAGCCGGATTCAAATACACCTCCTTGGCATTCGATGTGTCATACCTTTTCTCTACCTCACGTTCGGTAAGTCCGCTAGAAGGAACACTTCGTTTTGGGTTGACATTCAACTTCGGAGATACTTACGACGAGTACTAGAAAAACAAAAACATTCAAAAAGGCTATCCAATGCGGATAGCCTTTTTTGTCTCTAAATGATTCAGACCGATGAAGGAACAAAAAATAACTACCACCTATGAGGTTTACCCTAATTTGGAAGCCTTGCCGGCAGAGGCGCGTTTTCTGATGCAAAAAGCCATTGCCGCTCGCGAGCAGGCTTATGCGCCTTACTCGAAGTTTAAGGTTGGCGCGGCAGTAGCCCTAGAGAATGGTGTTATTGTTATTGGAAGCAACCAGGAGAATGCGGCCTACCCAACCGGGCTCTGCGCAGAACGTGTTGCAGTCTTTAGTGCAGGGGCAAATCACCCTGGCGTCACTATTACTCAAATAGCGATCACTGCAGCCGCTTCTGACTACGAACTCAGCGAGCCTGTTACCTCTTGTGGCGCTTGCAGACAAGCCTTGTTGGAATACGAGCACAATCAGGATTCGCTTATAGAGATTTTCTTTATGGGGGCAAGCGGTACGGTGGTAAAAACCAAGTCCGTAGCCAATCTTTTGCCATTAAATTTCAACAGTTCTTACCTCTAAAACGTTTTCGTTACGAAAATTAATTTTCGGGGTTTTTCTTATCCTTGGGAAAACCGTATTTTTGTTATTCTGTTACTGAAAAATTGTACTGAATAATTCAGAGCGAACAATGAAAAAAATCACCAAAAAAACATACCTCGACTGGTACGAAAACATGCTTTTCTGGAGAAAGTTCGAGGATAAGCTTGCACAGGTTTACATCCAACAAAAGGTTAGAGGGTTCTTACACCTCTACAACGGTCAAGAGGCTGTTCTCGCGGGAGCGCTTCACGCCATGGACCTGAGTAAAGATAAAATGATCACTGCTTATCGTAACCACGTGCAGCCTATCGGGATGGGAGAAGATCCTAAACGCGTTATGGCAGAGCTCTACGGAAAAGCAACAGGAACCTCTCAAGGACTTGGAGGGTCTATGCACATCTTCTCTCCGGACAAAGGTTTCTACGGAGGTCACGGTATTGTGGGAGGTCAGATTCCATTAGGAGCTGGTTTAGCCTTTGCCGAAAAGTATTTCGATAAAGGAGGCGTGGTACTTACCTATATGGGAGACGGCGCAACACGTCAAGGGTCTTTACACGAGACTTTCAACTTGGCCATGCTTTGGAACCTACCAGTAGTTTTCTGTGTTGAAAATAACGGTTATGCTATGGGAACTTCTGTGGAGCGTACCGCCAATCACTCGGAGATCTGGAAACTCGGTTTGGGTTATGAGATGCCTTGTAAAGCGATCGATGGTATGAAGCCAGATGTAGTTGCTCGTGAAATGGATGAAGCCATAGAACGTGCACGCAGTGGTGGTGGACCAACTTTCTTGGAGATCAGAACCTATCGTTACCGCGGGCACTCCATGAGTGATGCGCAGCATTACCGAACCAAAGAAGAGGTTGCAAAAATGCAAGATCAAGATCCGATAGCATACGTATTGGATATCATCTACAAGAAAAAATACGCCACAGAAGAAGAAGTGGCTGCAATTGACCAGCGCGTTAAGGATATGGTTGCCGAATGCGAGAAATTCGCAGAAGAATCACCGTATCCGGACAAGAACGTGATGTACGACGTAGTATACGAACAAGAAGATTATCCTTTTTTACCGCATAAACTATAACAATGGCTACAGTAATAAACATGCCCAGATTGAGCGACACCATGGAAGAAGGTGTGGTGGCAAAATGGTTGAAGCAGGTAGGAGACTCTGTTGCAGAAGGAGATATTCTGGCGGAGATCGAGACCGACAAAGCGACCATGGAGTTTGAGTCTTTCTATGAAGGGACCTTATTGCATATCGGGATAGAAGAAGGAGAGACTGCTGCGGTAGACACCTTATTGGCTATCATTGGCGAGTCTGGTGAAGATATTTCAGGATTGCTTAATGGAGCATCTTCTACGGATGATTCCAAAGAGCAGGCCGAAGAAGCGTCTGCATCCGAAGCAAGCCAAGAAGAAGCCCCTGCCAGCGACAATGGAGGTACTGTGAGTATTCCAGATGGGGTAGAGGTAATTACCATGCCGCGTTTGAGTGATACCATGGAAGAAGGAACTGTAGCGACTTGGCTTAAAAAAGAAGGAGACGAAGTAGCAGAAGGCGATATCTTGGCCGAGATAGAAACCGACAAGGCCACTATGGAGTTCGAATCCTTTTACGCAGGAACGCTCTTAAAGATTGGAATTCAAGAAGGAGGTACTGCTCCTGTAGATGAGGTACTGGCTATCATCGGTCCAAAAGGAACCGATGTAAGCGGAATCCTCGAAAACTATAACAAGTCTGGTGCTAAACCGGCTGCCAAAGAAGAAAAGAAAGCTGAAGCTCCGGCTCCAAAGCAAGAAGCTAAAGCAGAGGCTCCAAAACCTGCAACAGCTCCTGCGCCAGCGCCAACTACCAACAATACTGGTGGGCGTTTGTTCGTGTCTCCACTTGCCAAGAAATTGGCAGAAGAGCGCGGAATTAATTTAGCCACAGTACAAGGAAGCGGCGAGAACGGACGTATCATTAAAAGAGATATTGAGAATTACCAACCGGCTGCAGCTGGAACCCAAGCTTATGTGCCGGTAGGCGAAGAAAGCTTTGAAGAGGTTAAGAATTCTCAGATGCGCAAGACCATTGCCAAGCGTTTGGGAGAATCCAAGTTTACCGCACCGCACTACTATTTGACCATAGAATTAGACATGGATCACGCAATTGCGGCACGTAAGGCTATCAATTCGGATCCGAATGTGAAGATCTCTTTTAACGATATGGTAGTTAAAGCTTGTGCCATGGCGCTTAGAAAGCATCCGCAAGTCAATACACAATGGGCTGGCGATGTAACGCGTATAGCCAAGCATATCCACATTGGAGTTGCTGTAGCTGTAGACGAAGGCCTGCTTGTACCGGTATTGAAGTTTGCCGATCAGATGACCTTCTCTCAGATTGGTGCCAATGTTAAAGAGCTTGCTGGCAAGGCCAGAAACAAAAAACTCACTCCACAGGAAATGGAAGGCAGCACCTTTACAGTTTCTAACTTAGGTATGTTCGGAATTCGAGAATTCACCTCGATCATCAATCAGCCGAACTCTGCTATTCTATCTGTAGGAGCTATAGTGCAAAAGCCAGTTGTTAAAGACGGAGCTATTGTACCAGGTAATGTAATGACAGTGACACTTGCTTGTGACCACAGAACCGTGGACGGAGCAACAGGAGCGGCTTTCTTACAGACCCTGAGAACTTATATTGAGAATCCGGTAACGATGTTCGTTTAAGCGCATCAGCACCGAAAAACTATAAATAAACCTGCTTGTGGCCCCTTGGGTTCGAGCAGGTTTTGTAATTTAAAGCATGGGAAAAAACGTAATCATAACAGGGACCAGTCGCGGAATCGGTTTTGAATTGGTAAAGCAGTTTACTGCGGAGGGACACCGTGTTTTCGCCTTGTCTAGAAACGATAAACCTACCGCCGAATTGATGGGTTGTTCTAGTATCTCTTGTGACCTTACCTTGGAAGATCAGATCCAAGATGCTGTTAAGCGGATCTTGAGTGAGGTAGACCAGATTGATGTTTTGATAAACAATTCAGGCTATCTGGTGAATAAGCCATTTACTGAGCTGAGTATGCAAGATTGGTTGCAATCATATAGTGTCAATGTCTTTGGAGTTGCATTGCTTACTAAAACCCTGCTTCCTGCAATGGGAAAAGATAGTCATGTGGTCAATGTGAGCAGTATGGGTGGCGTAATGGGTAGTGCAAAGTTTCCAGGGCTAACTGCCTATAGTTCTAGTAAAGGAGCACTTATTACTATGACAGAGGTACTTGCAGAAGAATACAAAGAGAGTGGTCCTTCGTTCAACGTATTGGCACTTGGTGCTGTGCAAACAGAAATGTTGGCAGCGGCTTTCCCGGGCTATCAGGCACCCATAACAGCGGCCCAAATGGCCAACTACATCAAAGACTTTGCCCTGAGTGGACATCAGCTTTATAACGGTAAAGTGTTGCCGGTATCATCGTCTACACCCTAATGGAAGAGGTACTGGCCAAGTATATACCCCCAGCCGCGGTTCCAACTTGTTTGGAACTGATTAAAAAGAACGACGTTCATTTAAAGATCGTGAACCAGCGTGTGACCAGGCATGGTGACTATCGGTTACTGCCCGATGGCAGTCATCAGATCACTGTGAATGCCGGTGCGAATCCGTACAGATTCTTGATCACACTCGTCCACGAAATAGCGCATCTCGTCGCATTTAAAGCATACGGTCGTCGAATCAAACCGCACGGAAAGGAGTGGAAGCGTACTTTTACACTGTTGATGCTTCCGTTTATCAACCCGCGGGTGTTCCCGCAGCAGCTATTGCCGCTTTTGGCCTTGCATTTTAAGAACCCAAAGGCCAGTAGTGATACGGATGCAAAATTATCGGTGGCGCTTGGCCAGTACGATCCGCCAACTGATAAAAATTATATTTTTGAGATACCCTTGGGAGGTGTTTTTAGGCTGTACAATGGAAAGGTCTTTAAACGTGGTCAGAAAAGGGTAAAACGATACGAGTGTGTTGAGTTGGCTACAGGTAGGATCTATCTTTTTAACCCCAATGCACAAGTTGAACAGATCAACTAAGAGATTATGAACAAAGATTATTATGCGGTAATTATGGCCGGCGGAGTGGGATCGCGCTTTTGGCCAGTGAGTACTTCGAGTTATCCGAAACAATTTCACGATATGCTCGGTACTGGAGATTCCTTGATCCAAAAGACCTTTAAACGTCTTTCTAATTTGGTTCCACAGGAGCAGATCCTGATCTCAACCAACGACAGTTACAAAGACCTTGTGCAACAACAATTGCCTCAGGTTAGTGATGCGCAACTGGTATTGGAGCCGGTAATGCGCAATACAGCGCCTTGTATTTTGATGGCTGCATTAAAGATCTACAAAGAGAATCCCAATGCAGTTATGGTGGTTGCGCCATCGGATCATTGGATAGAGGACGAGCAGGCCTTTACAGCTAATATTAAAACTTGCTTTGAAGCAGCTTCAGAGGAAGATATATTAATGACCTTGGGTATCAATCCTACCTTTCCAAATACTGGTTATGGCTATATTCAATACCAAGGCGAGTCAACATCCGCAGTAAAACCGGTGATCCGCTTTACAGAGAAACCAGATTACGAAACGGCAAAGTCCTTTTTAGAAGAAGGTAACTACGTGTGGAACTCCGGGATGTTCATTTGGAGTGTTGCAAGCATTGTCAAGGCATTCGAAGAGAAGCTACCTGCTATGCATGCCCTTTTTATGCAAGGGATGGAGGTATACAACACACCTGCCGAATTTGAATTCGTTGG
>Ga0256829_1002358_pt1 | contig 14169 bp, 14 predicted proteins | sample 131447metaG_FD_185979 | JGI IMG/M metagenome (GOLD analysis project Ga0256829, IMG submission 185979) | Hydrothermal vent microbial communities from Lau Basin, Pacific Ocean - 131-447 | ecosystem: Environmental > Aquatic > Marine > Hydrothermal vents | place: Pacific Ocean: Lau Basin | collected...
TAAATTAACGGAATATAATACCTACGATAACTTCACTGCGCAACCTACCTTACCTCAGACCGAGGTATTGGAATTATTACGTTGGCAAGAATCCATTAATTATTTCAGGTTCTGTTTGAAAAAAGTGTTGAAAGATAAAAATCTCTTAAAGACAATATAATATGAAGATAAAAGAGATAAAGAAGCTAAAGGCGAAGTCATCAAAATTTATAGATGTTCTCGAAACATCCATTGAAAAAGCTATTGAAGATGCAAGATTAAATGCAGATATTGACTATGATAAAGAATCGGATTTTCTAATCAATTCTAAAGATGCCATTATAAAAGCATTAGAAAATTTTGATAGTATCCAGAATTCTGCCGAGAATTTTGATGGGCAACCTACTATTTCCTTCGGTGTAAATGGTACAATGAATCTGTTTCAGAAATCTGCGTTTACATCCGGAGATATCCCGCATCTTAATGCGGACACTATATTATCCCAACAGATAGTGTACCAGAACATTAATTATTACATTCCCAACGCATTTCTATCAGCCAGAAAAAAAAGGTATCTTCTTCGTAAAGATGACTTGGTAAAAGGAGTTGAAAGATTAGGTTTTGATGCAGAAAGAGATGTGATTGTAGCAATGAATCTAAATATCTATGGGATAGATGACTTTAATAAAATTGAGGATAATATTATTAAGATTCCATCTACAGGACTTAGAAATGTACTGTTCGTTTTACCAAAAGCTGATTTGCCTATTCTAAAACATAAGGACCTTGATATTGATGAACAAAAAGAACACCAACTCGGGATATTAGATGAAGATAGAAAAATCTACGGCTCTTTAATCGACTTAACGCAAGAAGCTAATTCTAAACATAGGGACAAATGGAAAAATTCCAATATAGATTTTGCTACCGATTTAAAAGTACAACTTACCATTGCCTTTATTACGGAAGTTGTTTGGAAAGCCAACGCCAATGTTGTTCAAATCAATATTGAAAACTCATTAAAGGAGCAGGGAATCGTAAACGAACTATCAGATATAGAAGAACTGATGCCAAAAAAAGAAGATAAAAATTAAGATTAGAATTCCATACCAATGATGATGGGATAATACTATATTTGGTACAGATACAACAAGTTCGATGTAATTTGAACAAATATTATGCAGAAAAAATGAATATTAATTTTAAAATATATAAAAAATTATGAGCAAAGGTAAAGGACAAGGAAATGCTGGCGGATGGCCATCAACTACTGGAAAGCCATCCGGAACTGGACGAAGTAATGCACCAAGTAAATCAGGTGGAGGTTCTAAAAATTCATCTTCAGGTTCAAAAGGTAGTTCGAAAGGAAAATAACTGATTAGTTGCTCGATTGGTTTATTCTAATCGGGCTTTTTAATTTTATACGAAAGGATTTTCGCATAGTGGAATACTTTTTTCAAATCTGCATATTAAAATGTAGAAAATACCTTTATAAATGAAAGAAAAAATCAAAAAGATTAGAGCCAAATTTGATGGTTGTAATGATGAACTCAGGAATTTCGAAACCAATCAAAGAGATACTGATTTAGATAATACAGAGTTTGAAAAGTACTTGAATAAAAAGCATTTATAAAGTAGCAACTACTGCAAATTTTAAATTTGTCTAGTTTCTAAAAATGAGATAGCAAGAAAATTTAAAATTTAGGCTCTGTCCTTAACAGAAAAGTCCGTACTTTTTTGCACGTTACGGACGGGATAATCGACTACTAAAATCACTCAGCACATTTCCCTCATTTTGCGATAAGCTACATTCTGGGAAAAGAGCTTCACTACAACTATCTTGGACACAATCCATAATTTTAGCTTTCCATTCCGCTAACCCTATCCGCTTAGGCTGGGTAGGGACACTACATTCCTGAGCCAAAATTGTGAATTAAGTCCGCCTTTCATCGGAAAGCCATCACTTCGGTTTTCTTAACAGAATTTACGGTAAGCCCTTCTTGAGTGCTTCTTCGAAAATCCTTAAAAACCGAATCGCTGTCTTACACATTTTAAGGGGTTTATAATGGATAAAGCCTTTATTGTTTTTCGGGGCGTCGAAAAACAGGCACGACATAACCAATTCTAATTTAACCACAGCCACTTATTTCGCTTAACTGTCGGTACACTCAAACGCAACCGCGTTTAAAAGAATCGCTAATGCCCTTATGGAACTTGTCAAGACTGTACTGAGTTTTATTGAAAAATAAGGTTTCTACTTCCTTGAAATTCCAAGGAATTTACTACGTCGCAAACACACCTGATTTTACCCTAAAAGTCTTGACAAAACCCACTCTATCCATTGTGCGGTGCACGAAAGAAAAGAACAAACACCCCTTAAAATTTAATCACAGTTGAATTGAAAAGGGAAATATTAATCTTTAAATCTTTTATTATGAGTACTATTAAAAATCACGTACAGTTAATTGGAAACGTTGGACAAGAACCAACCATTACGAACCTTGAAAGCGGAAAGAAAGTAGCCCGTTTTTCACTCGCCACCCCAATTGAAGATTGTTCCATTCATAGCGATATACACTCCTGGTTTAAGAAACTGAACCGAGCATGCGGCATAACCCAAATTAAACGGTGCGTCAGTATTCTTTGATGTGCCCAAAATGAATGAACCTACTAAGACAATTGTTTTGTTCAGGTTTAATTTTCCGATATATTTTGCGGTATCTTCCATTGTGAAAGTACCGTGGGTTACTATTATTTTTTCTGCGCTCGATGCCTTGATTTTATCAACCAAAAGCTGACGGTCTTCATCTGTTATTGAGCGACTATCTTTGTTCAAGACATTTTCAAAGGAATAAGAGAATGAAACATTCGCTGACTTAAAGAAATCTTCGGTTAGGTTCGATGTTTTGATTCCGTCGTTATTTGCAGAATCTACACCTTCAATTGTGCCACCTGTAGTTAATATTTTTATCATTTAAATATATTTTTGAGAATTGATAGAAACTATTTCTTTAAAGTTAACATAAGTTAATGCTGCTTTTCGATTAATTTTATATGTGGTAGAAAAGTTAAAATGTGAAGTGTTGCTCTAACAATTTGATAGGCTAACCATTTTTTTAACTTATTTAAAGTACTTATTCTACTGTTTAGTTTTGTGATGGTAATTTGATTGCATTTTTCTATTACATTTTCAAAATCTTTTAGTAGAGTTTTTGCGAAATCTTGAGAATGTATTACAACATTCATTTCAATACTTCCATAACAGCTAAGGTCATTGAGGTTAAATGAACCTATTGTGGACCATTTGTCATCTACCACAGCTGCTTTGCCGTGTACCACAGAATTATTCCATTCATATATTAGCACATTTTGTTTTAAAAACAATGAATATAAATATGAAGTGGCGTTACGTATCAAAGGCACATCACTAATTCCTGCTAATATTAGCGTTACTTTTACTTTCCTTTTACAAGCACTAATTAAAGCATTGGTTAGTCTTCTTCCTGGTAAAAAGTAAGAACTGACAATGACAATTTCATTCTTGGCTTGGTTGATGGAGTTTGTGTAAGCGTCACATACTTCAGTTTTGTTTTTAAGCCAATCGTTTTGTCTAATACCAACAAATGTTTTCCCCGCAGAATGTAAGACAGGTTTTATTTTTTTTGAGCTTCCGTCTTTGAAAAAATAATCGCAACACAATTTTTGTAAATCTTTTGCAGCGAGGCAATCTAATTTAATTGCATAATCTAGCCAAGGCTCATCATTCTTTATACCGTGATACTTATTTGCGATATTTATTCCGCCTATCATTGCAATTTTAGCATCAGCTACAATTACTTTGTGATGCATCCTTCTTCCTAAATAAAAATTGTTAACAGTAAATAACGGTGAAAAAAACCGAAAAAATATTCCACTCTGTCGCAAGTCTTTTATGAAATTATCCGAAAGAGATGAGCTGCCATAAGCATCTAATAGGATATAAACCTTCACATTTCGTTCAGCAGCTTTTTTCAAGCAGGAGGCTATACGGTTTCCTGTTTCATCACTTTCAAAAATGTAGGTCTGTAAATGGATTTCTTTTTCTGCCTTATCAATTAACTTTTCCAGTCTTATAAAATAGTCTTCTCCCGAACGAACCAATTCAACATATTTCGAATTGTCAGCAGCATTGTGAAGAGCTGATTTACTACTTTTTTTACGTGTATATCTTTGGTTCATTCCAAAAGTTTATTATGTTGTTTGACCAATCAAGACCCATCAATACCATTATTTGGTCGCTTCAAAAAATAAACCAATCCTATGGAGCCTAAAACAATACCTCCAGCAATTATAAATGGATAAAAAAAGCCACCTGCGACTAGCCAAGTTCCTAATACTGGGCCTAAAATTTGACCAATACTATTTGTTGAACTTTGTATCGATATATTTCTACCAGTATCTTCTTTTGAAATCAAGGAAACTGCTGATAATAGGTTAGGGGTTACCATTGCGCCTCCTGCCGCAAAAAGAACAATTAAGCCATAGACAAAGTATTCATTTTTAAAAAAAGGAAAAGCGATTAAAGATATTCCACCTATTAACAACCCTAAAGCAATTTGTTTTTTCGTAGATAAGACCTTTTCTCCATAACTTGCAAAAACAGGTTGCAAAACAGCCATTACAGAGCCACATAGCATAAAACCAATACCAACTTGATTGCTGTTAAACCCCAATTCATCTTTGCCGTATATTGAAAATACTGTTTCAAATAAAGTCACAACAAGTTGTAGCACAAATGACAACGCTAGTAACACGATTAAATATTTGCTAAACGTAAATCCTAAACTCACTTTTTTTGAAGTTTGTTTTTGAAATCGAACAGTGTTTTTTAACCATTTTGTTACTATAAATAAAACAATCAATCCTAATATAGCAGCAAACAAGAATGGTACTGAAAATCGGTCTAAATGTAGCAGGCCTATAGAATATTTAATATGAATGTTAGTTTGGGACAGAAATCCACCAATGACAGGACCAAAAATTACCCCAGAACTGATGGCTACACCAGACCAAGCCATTATTTTGGTTCTACGTTTTTCAGAAGTGATATCGCTTAAGTAAGCATTACTAACTGGAATAACTGATGATGTAAAAATGCCCCCAAATATCCGAGCAACATAGAGCATTGATAAAGATGTGGCAAGTCCTGTTAACAACTGCATTATCACAAACCCGATGAGACCGACAATGATAATGGGCTTACGACCGTATTTATCTGATAGCTTTCCCCAAACCACCACGAACAGTAATTGGAAAAGCGGATAAATACTCGTAAGCAATCCAATATGGAAGTTGATTAAGTCTCTGTCAAGGTTGTCTTTAAGTGCTAATCTTTCGGTATAGTAGGGAAGGGTTGGCAATAAAATGCCATAGCCCAACATCACCACAAATAAACTCAGCAGAATCAAGGATATCCTGCCGAGCTTCTCTTTTTTCTCCATTATTTTTTACCGATTTTACGTTTCAGTAACTGAGCATTAATGGCGACAATAATAGTACTAAGGCTCATAAATACCGCTCCTACGGCTGGTCCCAATACAAATCCAGAAGAATACAATACGCCGGCAGCTAAGGGTATGGCTACTACGTTATATCCCGTCGCCCAAATCAGATTTTGAATCATTTTGTTGTAGGTCGCTTTTCCGAAAAGAATTAGATTAGCAATATCCTTAGGATTACTATTTACCAGAATAATATCTGCTGTTTCGGCTGCTACATCAGTCCCAGAACCAACGGCAATACCAACATCAGCTCTAGCCAGTGCAGGTGCATCATTTACTCCATCCCCTGTCATTGCTACAAATTCATTCTTTGCTTGCAGTTCTTCTACAATCTCTACTTTTTGATGTGGTAACACTTCTGCGTAATAACCATCTAGTCCTAATTTTTCACTAACAGCTTTAGCTGTCTTTTCATTATCACCCGTTGCCATTAATACCTTGATGTTGTTCTTTTTGAACACTCTAATCGCATCCGCAGATTCTGGTCGTATTTCATCGGCTAAAGCAATATATCCTGCTAGTTCCCTATCTATCAAGACGAAAACCACCGTTTCAGCGGCGTCACTATAGGCATCTTTTGGGATATCTATTTTTTCATCTCTTAAATAACCTGGACTAACTACTTTAACCTGTTTCCCTTCAACATCGGCCTCTACACCTTTGCCAGTAATGGCATTAAAGTTTTCTGGCTTAGGGATGGTAATATTATCTTCTTTCACCTTTTTTATAATGCCAACGGCAATGGGATGTTCCGAACTCTGTTCCAAGGCGCTTGAAAGCCTTAAGATTTCTTCTGGGGTATATTCTTGATTAACCGATTTAACTCGCGTAACACCAAAATCACCTTTGGTCAACGTTCCTGTTTTATCAAATAACAAAGCAGAGATTTTTCTTGACTCTTCAAAAGCCGTTCTATTTCTGATTAATAATCCATTTTGTGCGGATACTGCGGTCGATATCGCTACTACTAACGGAATGGCTAATCCTAATGCGTGTGGGCAAGCAATAACCATAACCGTTACCATTCTTTCTAATGCAAAAACAAATGGAAAACCTAAAATTAGCCAGACTGCAAGGGTGCCAAACCCAATGGCCAACGCTATGTATGTTAACCATTTGGCAGCTCTATCCGATAGATTTTGCATCTTAGATTTGGTGCGCTGTGCTTCGTCTACCATTTTGATAACCTTGTTTAAATAGCTGTCCTTACCGGTATGTTCTACTTTTACCTTTAAGGTACTATTCCCATTTATAGATCCTCCAATTACTTTATCAGTTTCTTCTTTTTTCACTGGTTTGGACTCCCCTGTCAGCATCGACTCGTTGAGGTAGCTGGACCCTTCTACAATAATTCCATCTGCCGGAACTTTTTCACCAGGTTTAACCAATATGATGTCGTCTTTTAGTAAGTCCTCTAGTTTTACATCCTGAATTTCATTCCCTACAATTTTATGGGCTTCTGCTGGTAGCATACTAACTAAAAGTTGTAATGCTTTAGAGGCACCTAAAACTGATTTCATCTCTAGCCAGTGACCCAAAAGCATGATCACAATAAGGGTGCTTAGTTCCCAGAAAAAATCTTCTCCTTTAAGACCAAAAACAGTAGCTGTACTATAAAAATAAGCAACGCTAATGGCCATGGAAATCAGGGTCATCATTCCAGGACCTTTGGATTTAATTTCATTATAAAAACCTTTTAAGAATGGCCAGCCTCCCCAGAAATAAACAAATGAGGATAACGCAAATAGGATATACGGATTTCCAGGAAGCAATAGGTCATACCCAAAAAATTCTTGAATCATAGGAGATAGGAACAATATTGGGATAGTAATAATTAAAGATATCCAAAACCGTTTTCTAAAATCCTTGACCATCATTTTATGGTGGTCGTGGCCCATTTGTCCGTGACCGGGATTATGACCGGAATGACCACCGCTTCCGTGGTTCATTTTAGAGTGGTCTTCTTTTTTGTGTTTCATTTTTGAATGGTCCATTTTAGAATGGTCCATTTCTTCGTGATTGTGATGTTGGTGGTTTTCCATTATCGTATTGTTTAAGTGTTATCGTAATTTATTTCTCATTTTTTCCGAAATATTTTCGGCATATACGCCATAGGCATCTACTAAAAGACCTCTTATCCCATCTTTTGCCGAAATTGCATATAAAACGCTATTATCATCGGTACTACTCATGCCTTCAAAGCGATGTACTTCATCTACCTGAAAATCTTCCGGAAGTATCTCAATTTTTAATGAAGCACATTCCAAGCATTCCGGCTTCAAGTTGAAATCATAGGTATAACCATTTGCTTTCAATTCGTTTATGGCTTCAGAAAGGGTATCGTAATTTTTCATTTTATTTCTATTTGTAAGTCATTGTAAAATAACTGCCATCTGCCTCTGTGAATTTTTGAAAGGTCAACAAACCGTTATTGCTTAACTTTTCTACTACATCATAATCAAGTTGCTTGATGCGAATACCCAACGCATAGGCTTTAATATTAATTTTTGACTCGATTTCTATGTTTACCTTATCAGTTTTCAATTGGCGGTCATATATTCTGATAAGGCTTTTAGAACCAAAAAAGTTCAGTAAGCCGGAATCAAAACTCATCTCTAGTTCAATCTCTTTGAGATTGTCCAAATCGTATAACTCTTTAAAATCTGCCGAGGTAGTTTTGATTTCTGTTTCTTTAGCTTTGGGTTTTGCAAACGGAAATGCCATTACCATAACACTTGCTTCAGCAGGTTTGCAACGATAGGTCGTTGTGTATTTCTCGGTAGAGGTATTCTCGTCATCAAATAACTCTGTTACAACCTCAATTTGATAATAACCATCTTTTTCCATTATTTCTCCAGCCTCAAACGTCTGCTTGTTAAGCAATACGCTATCCTCATCAAAATTTTCACGCACTACCGTTCTGCTTGAAATTTGCCCAATAAGCATTTCGGTCTGCCCATTCATTGTTATTATGGGTAGCATAAAAAACAGTATGAAGCTTCGTTTTTTCATATATGGTGCATCAATTTTTTTACTTCTTTTGCCATTACACCACTCAAATCAATTGCATTTGAAGGATGTGGAATGGTATTGCAGGTGACTATTTTTTCAACGCCTGAGTCCATTAGGTCTTGATAGGCATTGCCTGAAAAAACAGCGTGAATACCCACGCATATTGGTGGTTTCATTCCAGCTTTTTTTAAGTGCCCTACGGTTTCAATCATTGTACGGGCGGTTGAGATAATATCATCGACCAAAACAGGCGTGGCACCTTTATATTTTTCTATATCAGGAACGGAAACTTCTACATCACGGTCGCCGTGACGTATTTTTTGTAATACTGTAAAGGGTGCATCTGCATTTTTGGCTACTTCAGATACCCATTGCTCACTTTCCGAATCAGGACCTATCAATACTGGATTTTTGATATGCTCTTTTATCCATTCTGAAATAGCATCTGCGGCGTGAATTACTTTGTTTGGGATATCATAGACTTCACTTAAAGAGTGTATTCGGTGAAGGTGAGGGTCAACGGTAGTAATGCTATCAGCAAAACCGGAAATCAGCTTTCCGAAGAACGTAGAGGTAACACCTTCTCCCTCATTAAATATCTTATCTTGTCGCATATACGCCAAGTAGGGTGCTACCAAACAGGTGCACATAGCACCTAATGATTTTGCCGTATGGCTTAAAAAGTATAGTGGTAATAATTTTTCATCAGGGTCGTGTAGCGTACAGACCAAGACCACACATTTATCTTTTACGTCAGACAGTATGCGTGTGTAAGATTCGCCGTCTGGGAATTTCCGTAAGGTGGTCTTTCCTACTTCTGCATCCATTTTTGTTGCTATTAGTTCTGTTAGTTCCTCGTTTCCCGGAAGGCTGAATAATATAGTTTTCATTTTGTTTTTTATTTAATGGTTATGATATCGTTGTGGCGATTTTTGTATTCTAAAGCATAGTTTAGCTCACCCTGCGATTCTGCAAAAAGCGTGTATATTAAGCCGTCTTTTTCAACTTTATCATTTAAATGGACGTTTAATAAAATTCCCGCAGATTTAGATTGGGGTGCGCCTGAAAGTTTTGCGAGCTTCGCTATCTTTCTATTGTCAATACGCTTTAAAATACCGGAAGTCTCCGCTCTGATTTCTGTTTTATAAGGTGCCAAAACAGGTTGTGTAAAACGCCCCTGGGCTTTACAAATAGCAAGAAATTTTTCGTAGGCCTTACCAGATGTAAGTATCTCTTTGGCGGTTTCCATTCCTTTTCCTTTTTCGACCTTTCCTGAAAGTTCTAACAGTTCTCCAGCCAACAGCACAACACGTTCTTTTAGGTCTTTGGGTGCATTTTCTTCATTTTTTAGCACATTCAATATATCGATAGCTTCTAAAGTTGGTCCGATGCCATAGCCTACAGGTTGAGAGCCATCTGTTATGATTACTTTTACATTTAGGTCAATGGCATTACCCACAGTTTCCATATGGTTTTGTAGTTTTTTAGCCATTTCCATACTTCGTACCTTGGCCGTTTCACCCACAGGTATGTCAATAACAACGTGAGTAGAACCTGCTGCTGCCTTTTTAGATAATACCGAGGCTATGAGTTGACCTTCACTGTCAATATCTAAAGCTTTTTCAATTTTAATGAGCACATCATCTGCGGGACTTAGTTGGGCAGTACCGCCCCAAACAAAACAACCACCTTCTTGATTTACTACGGTCTCTATCTCGTCAGCAGAAAGCGTAACGTTGGTGAGAACTTCCATGGTGTCCGCCGTACCTGCTGGTGATGTAATGGCTCGGGACGATGTTTTGGGCATTGTAAGGCCGTACGCAGCAACTATAGCAACTACCAAGGGTGTGGTTCTATTGCCTGGTAATCCGCCAATACAATGTTTATCGACAACGATTTCTTTATTCCAATTCAATTGCCTTCCAGAGGCAATCATAGCTTTTGTAAGGTCGGATATTTCATCAATATCCATTCGGTCACCTGCACAGGCTGTTATAAATGCTGAAAGATGGATGTTGGAATAGTCACCTTCAACGATGTCCGTGATAATTTGATTGTAGGCGTTGTAATCTAGTTTTTGGTTATAGATTTTTGCCCTGACGTGGCTTAACGATTCGATAGGTTCCAAATGGGAAACGTACAATGTGTCATTGTCGGAAACATTCAACTTTTTTGCAGCAGCGTCTGATAGACCTATTTCATTGGGTAGCAGGATATCTGAGTTTATAACGTTAAGGCTTGCGACAATGGAATGGGTTGCGGTGGAAACCCTAATTCTGGTCAATGCTTCAAAGCCCTCTGAAATGCATACGTGGCAATCCTCACGCATATACACTACATTTTCGTTTTGGGTATAAATTCCAAGATGCTTGTACTTTAATATGTTTGAATGTTGTTCCATAGTTTATTCTATTTCTTCAATGCTATATAATTCTGGTATATCAGCGTCCCAACCGTACGTTTCCTCGATGCCTTTTTGTAATGCTTCTGCACTTTCTTTTTCACCGTGCACTATGAAAATCCGCTCGGGCTTATTTTTTATTTTACTCATCCAATCCATAAGTTCTGTGTGGTCTGCGTGTGCCGAAAGTCCTTCGATTTCCGCAACTTCCATATGAAATGGCACCCATTTTCCATACACTTTTAATTCCTTATCGCCTTCCAATAATTTTCTGCCGCGCGTTCCTTCGGCTTGATATCCTACAAAAAGTAAGGTGTTATTTGGGTTTTGCGCTTGTGTCTCCAAATAATTGAGCATTCTTCCACCAGTTAGCATACCACTCCCGGCAATCACAATTTTTGGTTTGTTGTCGGTTCTTAATTCCATAGTTTCCCGATAACTACTTACAACCGTGAAATGCGAGCACATTTCATCACATTCATTGTCCTCTAATCTGTGCCAATCTCTTGTGCGATGGAAGAGTTCCAGTACGTTAGCGCCCATTGGGCTGTCCATAATCATTTGAACTTTTGGGATTTTATCTTCCTTTAGTAACCTCCAGAAAATAAGCATCATCAGTTGGGCACGTTCAACCGAAAAGCTTGGAATAAACAGGCTACCACCTTTGTAGATGGTGTCATTTACTAATTTTTCAATCTGCGGAATGGCCTCTTCTTCTTCAGGATGAAATCTTCCGCCATAGGTGGACTCAATAAATAATACATCAGCCTTTGCCGGTTTTAAAGGTGGGTACAAGAGCAAATCGTTAGTCCTACCGATGTCGCCTGAAAAAACAAAGCGTTTTCCGTGTATATCCAACTCAATATAAGTAGCACCAAGAATATGTCCGTTGTACTGAAATCGTGCCTTCACATCCTTGAGAATAGGTAACCATTGCGAAGGGGGTACCCCTTTAAAACGAGGTACGGTTTTTTCAACATCGCTTAAGGTGTACAAAGGTTCTGCAGGACTGTGTTTAGAATACCCCTCTTTGTTAGCACGTTCCGCTTCCTGTTCTTGTATTTTTGCACTATCATTTAGTATGATTTTAGCAATGTCCAGCGTAGGATTGGTACCATAGATGGCACCCTTGAAACCTTGTTTGACCAATCTTGGCAAATATCCCGTATGGTCCATATGACCGTGGGTAAGCAAGACTGCATCAATTTCCGAAACATCGACGGGCGGATATTCCCAGTTTTTGAGACGCAATTCCTTTAGCCCTTGAAAAAGTCCGCAGTCTATGAGTATTTTTCTCTCTCCCGTATCCACTAAATATTTTGAGCCGGTTACCGTTCCTGCCGCACCTAAAAAGTGAATGTTTATTTTAGTGTTGTTCATCTTTGTACTATTTATTTAAAGTCCACCACAGCAAGAAGGTGTATTCCCTTTGTCTTGGGTTGATTTGTATAAGGTTGTTATTTCATTGTATAGGTTTTGTGTTTCTTCTTTTATATAACGTGCCATCCTTTTTAAAGATTTAGGTTCCATTTCTACCATATCTAACAAAATTTCCAAGGCTTCTTCGAGAAGCTTTGGGTCATCTTCCAGTGCTTCGTAAAACGGTTCAAAATCCAAGTTGTTCTGTTGTTCTAATTCTTCAGTTTTCATAAGTTTTATTTTTTAATGGGTTTTACATAAGGCTTCGGAATCCTCCAAAATTTTTTTGTGCCTTGTTTTATCAATTCCAATTTGGTTTAATAAAGTAGGTTTTTCGTGAAGCTCTTTGCAGAGTACAATTCCTTTATCCAATAATTTTGTTTTTTCGGATTTGGTTAGAGTTGTTAATGCTGTTAAGGGATGAAATCCAGACTTGTCTATTCTGTCTTTTAAACCATTTCCCATAGGATAATCCCAGCTTGTCAATAACAATCCAACGCATTTACCATATTGCACCGCATCGGTTGTAAATCGTGTATTGGTATAAACACCGCCTTTATGTAGTTTAGCCTCGTGACCTTTTTGATGTTCCCATTGTTTTTCAACATCCAAAAACCGTGAATGGATGTACAAGGGAATCTTGACATTGCAAAACCGTCCTTGGTCGCTGTGGTATTTGCACTCAATCATATAATGGTAATTATCCTTTTGGGCTATTACATCTACTTCGTGCTGTACGCAGTTGCCTTGTACAATCACACCAACCTTGGTTTCAAATCCTTCGTGTCCCATTATCTTGCCTATTAATTTTTCAAAAGGAAAACCGGAGGGCCCTAATTCCATTATGGCTTTTTTGAGTTTGTATTTTGAAGCACTCACTCTCGATTTTCGTTTAAGCATATTGAAGGCTGTCTGATAGATTTTTTTTGTGGTTATACCATCGTATATAGTGTCTTTGATATGTTCAACAATTTCTTCTATTACTACGTCACTTGCCTTTGCACGCCTTAATGAATTGATGAGTTTTTCGCTTTTGAATGGTACTACATCACCCGAATATTTTATTATGTTTATGGACTCGTTCATTGCCTAAATATGTATTGTCATTACAGGTAAAGTGGAATGGTTTGTAACACCTTCGGCAATACTTTTTGAAAATAGACTTAAAAACCCTGTTTTACCGTGTGTGACCATTGCTATTAAATCTGTTGGTTGTTGCTCTACAAACGTATTAATGCCCGTTTCCACTGAGGATTCATTATAGACAGCCATTGAATAGTTTTTTAATTCTGGAAAGTTTTGTGCCATTTTTTCAATAGGGTCTAGACCAAGCTCTATGCTATTGAAATCCGTCTCGGTATTGATTCGCAATAAGTGGATGCGTGCGTCACATTTATTTGCTATGGATATTACCTGTTTAAAAGCATCTGTTATATCCTCTTCAAAATTTGAAACAAAAGCAATATTCTTAAACGGAAAATTGACTTCTTCATCTTTGACTACAATGACCGGCGCATTGGCTTTTCGTACTATTTGCTCTACATTGCTACCTGTTATTTCTCTAAGGACGCCTTTGGTTCCACTACTTCCCGTAATAATAAAATCGTGGTGATAATGACCTGAATGGTCTATAATATCTCCTTGGCCAGCATCAAATTGTAAGAACCTTCGACACTTTAATCCCTCACGTTCGGCTGTTTTTTCTAGTTCTCTTAAAGCCGATTTTGCTTTACCTATTTGCTTTAACGTTTCAGGATAGCGTTTTTCCTTTTCTTTGTCCAGTTTTACCCAATCCACTGGGGTTTTCATAAGGTGTAG
>Ga0256829_1002359_pt1 | contig 14169 bp, 17 predicted proteins | sample 131447metaG_FD_185979 | JGI IMG/M metagenome (GOLD analysis project Ga0256829, IMG submission 185979) | Hydrothermal vent microbial communities from Lau Basin, Pacific Ocean - 131-447 | ecosystem: Environmental > Aquatic > Marine > Hydrothermal vents | place: Pacific Ocean: Lau Basin | collected...
CATTGTGTTCATAGCGCCAATTGTTGTAGATGAAACCTAAAACCCCAAAGACAAAACTCATCATCACGATAATTTGATAGGTGACAATCTTTTCTTGTATCTTTTCCAATGTTAGTTTTTTCACTATATACCCTTCACACTTTCTTCACTATTATAGAGTATGATATGGGTAAAGTTTGTGTAGTAAAATGATTGAGAGTGGATTTTGATATTCATTAATGAACACTTCAAGAGTGCCTTGATACAATACTATAGTTAACATTTAAAATGTGAAGGAAGAAGAGTGCGAAATGTATTATTGATTTTAGTCTCATTAAGTCTATTGAATGGGACATTGTTTGGTGTAGATGCAACGCTGAAGATAGAAAAAGATGTAGAACAAAGAGCGCGCATTGCTTTAGTGGATGGTTCTGCTGTGCCTGATGAGCATATGTTTAATATTTTACTTTCTGATTTTAAAATCTCAGGACATTTTTTAGCGGACAAAACACATAATGTGGGAGATGTCACAAGTAACTTTATTGCACCTGTATTGAAAAACAGTGAATATGTTTTAAAATATACATTTAGTCAAACCAATGGTAGTAAACTGTTGGTACGTTTGTTAAAAGCTTCTAATGGATTACAGATTTTTAAAAAGAGTTATGCTCTTTTGGGTACTGCAAAGAGTGTTTTTTTATTTCATAAAGCAGTGAGTGATATTAACAATATATTGCATTATCCTGATATTTCATGGATTAACCACTATGTTGTCTATACAACCTATAGTCAGCCAGGTTTGAGTGAGATACGTTTGGCGGATTATACGTTTACCTATAGAAAAACCATTGTTAGAGGAGGATTAAACCTTTTTCCAAAATGGGCAGATGCAACGCAACGCAGTTTGTACTATACTTCATACAATGGCACATTGCCAACACTTTACAGGCTAAACATTTATACAGGTGCAAAAAACAAGATTATTAGTTCTGAAGGAATGTTAGTTTGTTCAGATGTTAGTAAGGATGGCTCTAGGCTTTTGTTGACCATGGCACCCAATGGACAGGCTGACATCTACGAACTCAATCTGGCTTCAAAGGTAAAAACCAGAGTAACAACATTTAACGGTATTGATGTGAATGGACGTTACATAGACAACGAACAAAAGGTATTGTTTGTTTCAAATCGTTTAGGCTATGCAAATGTATTTCAAAAATCAATACATTCAGCAGCCACTTCACAAGTTGTCTATCATGGGCGTAACAATAATGCCTGTGATGCCTATGGTGATAATATAGTCTATGCAAGCAGAGAGAGTAGTCATGCTTTTGGTGGTAACACCTTCAATATTTACTTGGCATCGGCAAGCAGTGGCAATACCAGACCTATTACTACAACAGGGAGCAATCAATTCCCACGTTTTTCACGTGATGGGGCTGTGGTATTGTTTTTAAAACAGCAAGGAAACCGTACATCTGTAGGATATACAAATGTAGCCAGTTTCCAAAGTCTGCTTTTTCCATACAGCGGTAATAAAATACAATCAATCGATTGGTAATATATCTTCAATAAGGATTACATATGACACATAAACTCTTCATTATGATTTCATTAGCGACATTACTCTTTTCTGGCTGTGCACAAACAGCACCAGATTTAAATGGTAAAAATAATATTAAAGGTACAGATGCTATTAGTGGCGATACTGTAAGCATTAATGAAAATAACTATGGCAATACAAATGGCATAGATGCAAACGGCAATTACAATAGTAGTAGTGATGGTTTTAAATCTATCTATTTTGCTTTTGATGATTATAGTATTTCCTCAAATATGCAAGCTAATATGCAGACCAATGTACAAGTGGCAAATACAGCTGGTGCTAAAATAAAGATAGAGGGGAATTGTGATGAGTTTGGTACAGATGAGTATAACTATGCGCTTGGACTTAAACGTGCTAAAGCAGTCAAAGAAAGTCTTGTGGCACAGGGAATTGCACCAGACAAGATGATATTGGTCAGTTTTGGAGAGAGTAGTCCTGTATGTCAGACTCCAAGTGACAGCTGTTATGACAGAAACAGAAGAGTTGACCTTCGTTTAGTAAGATAAGTTGACTATGTTACGAAAAGTTATTTTTTATTGCATCGGATGTGTGATGTTGTATGGCAGTGCCGTCTATGCTGAGTCTTCTCTGTATGGTTTTGGATCTCAAGAGGAGACAACCACTATCCCACCACAGCATACGAGCTTGAATACACTCTCGGCTATGCGCCAGAAGATAGAAGAACAGCAAGAGCGTATAGATGGTTTGACATCTGTGATTGAGGGTCTAAGTGCTTCTGTTAATGAGCTTCGTGCTGCAAATACAGGCAGTAAAGCACAAGGTAAACAAAGTAGTGATGCTCTTTTACAAAAACTTGCTGGAATGATAGATGAGATTAATGCAAACTATGTGAGTAAAGATGAACTGGCACGCATATTGGGTAAACAAAAAACTGCATCTTTTCTTACGCATAAGAAAGATACCAAACCATCAGATGAGCATACACTTAGTAGCAAAAGCAATGCAACGCTTTATAGTGAAGGGGTACGGCACTTTGTAAAACATCGTTATGCTGAAGCAAAAAAGCGATTTAGTATTACTGATACAAAAGGCTATAAACCTGCTGCATCAAACTATTATCTTGGAGAGATAGCTTACTATACCAAGCAGTACGATGATGCTATTTTTTATTATAAAAAAAGTGCAGGTTTGTATGATAAGGCAAGCTACATTGATACATTGCTTTTACATACAGCTATTTCTCTTGATAAAACAGGCAATAAGCAACAGGCTAAAGTCTTTTATCAGAATATTATAGAAAATTATCCAGGAAAAAAGACTGCTAAGATTGCTAAAGAGAGAATGAAAAAACTTTAGGTGAATGATGTTGAAAATTTTATGGTTGAGTATGCTCATTTTCATTTGTTTATTTGCAGATGATTATGATACATATCTTTTCAAAGGTGTAGAGACGATACCTGTAGCCAAAACAGTTTTTATGCAGTATAGAGGCGAGAGTGAAAAGATTGTCGATTTAACAGGTAAAGATTTTATTGTGGTTTCTGTGCGTGAACCTGGAAGTGACGGACGATTTTATGCTGTGGATAGTGATGGTACGGTATGGTGGAGCGGGGTGATAACCTCTGGTACTCCTGAGTTTAGAAGTCCATCTGGTATTTTTCATATACTCCAAAAAAAACGTTATCATATGTCTAAGGAGTTCCCTGAAGAGAGCGGGATAAACAATATGGATTTTATGATGCAGTTTACCAAACAGGGACATGCTCTTCATAAAGGCAGTGTCGATTGGCTCTCTCATGGTTGTATTCATATAGACCCCAGAGATATACCAGTGATTTATAGATGGAGTAATTTTAAAACTAAAATTGTTGTGACAAGGCATAGCTATATGCCTTTTGCTAAAGAGGATTTAAGAAGAATTTATGAGAGTTCTTTGGCTCTTTGATAAGCTGCTTCGATTGCATTGATACATGATGCTCTGACATTTCCTTCTTCGAGTGCTCCATAACCTGCGGCTGTTGTGCCTCCAGGACTCATGACCCCATCTTTTAGTGTTGCTGGATGTACTTCTTGAATAAGTGTTCCAAACCCTTCGAACAAACCTCTCATAGCAGCCATAGCATCTTCTCGTTTCAGCCCTTGTTTTACTGCACCGTCCGCTAGTGCTTCAGCAATGAGGGCAAGGTAGGCAGGACCAGAGCCAGCAAGTGCTGTGGCAATGTCTATCTCTTTTTCGCTTCCTAGCCACAAGGTTGTACCAATAGAGCCTAAGAGAGACTCGGCTTCTTGTTTGTATGCTGTATCGCCAGTGAGGGTAGTCATGGATTTGCCTACAGAGGCAGCAAGGTTTGGCATACATCTGACAACAGCGTTAGTTTTAAAGTGTTTTTTGAGTTTTTCTACTTTTACCCCGGCCAATACAGAGAGAATGACACGTGCTGTTCCTTTTAGCTTGGAAGCCACCTCTTCAACATTGGCTGGCTTTACACAGAGCAGTAAGGTCTTGTTTGTAACATCAAAATCATCCAGAAGTGCTTTTTCTATCTTCTCTCCCAAGGCATGTTCAAAGGCATCTAATTTTGCCATATCTCGACCTACAACTTCAATGATGTATTTGTTTTTAAGTCCTTGGGCAATACTTAGTGCCATATTGCCATTTCCTATAAATGTGATGGTTTGCATAGTTACTCGCTTTCTTTTAATGAACTAGATTATAACATTATTAGCATAACTTTGTTAAAATGGGTGTATTATTATTTTAGGATAGATATGATGGAAACATTTTTACAAGAAGCTAAAGCCTCAAGTAGAGTACTTTCAACACTGAATGGCACACAAAAAAATAGCATACTCAAAGCCATGGCAGAAGGCTTACGTGATAATAAATCACAAATTTTGGAAGCTAATGCTTTGGATATGCAGGCAGCTGAAGAAAACAATTTGACTTCTGCACTTAAGGATAGACTTTTTTTAGATGATGGACGCGTTGAAGGGATAGCAGTGGCTATCGAAGAGATAGCAGCATTGAAAGAACCAGTAGGGCGTGTACTGGATGGTTGGTATGCCGATGCAGGGTTTAAGATAGAAAAAGTCTCTGTGCCTATTGGTGTGATAGGGGTCATTTATGAGTCACGTCCGAATGTCACAGCTGATGTAGGAGCGTTATGTTTTAAGAGTGGCAATGTAGCCATACTCAAAGGTGGAAAAGAGGCAGAACACTCAAATAGAGCCATCGCTTCTGTACTGCAAGATGTACTTGAAGTCCATGACTTACCAAAAGGTGCCATAGCACTTTTACCTGACTCTTCTCGAGAAGGTGTGGCAAAGCTCATCAAGCAAGATGACTATGTGGACCTCATTGTTCCTCGAGGTGGAGAAGCGCTCATTAAGTATGTTTCTTCCAATGCCACTGTCCCTGTAGTCAAACATGACAAAGGATTGTGCCATACCTATATCGATGAAGATGCTGATTTTGAGAAAGCTCTTGGGGTCATCGTAAATGCTAAATGTCGGCGTACAGGCATTTGCGGAGCGTTGGAGACTTTACTGGTAGATGCAACAATAGCACGTGAGATTTTGCCAAGTATTAAAAAAGTGTATGATACACAAGGTACCGAGATAAGAGGCTGTTCTAAAACACAGGAAATCATAGAGGTGAATCCTGCCACTATAGAAGACTATGCAACTGAGTATTTAGACAATATCTTGACGATTAGAGTGGTAGAGGGTGTTGAAGGTGCCATATCTCACATAGAACAGTATGGTTCTGGGCATTCTGAAGCTATCATCACTGAAAACTACACCACGGCAGAGCACTTTTTAAATAGTGTAGATGCAGCATGTGTTTACTTAAATGCAAGCACTCAGTTTACAGATGGTGGAGAGTTTGGCTTCGGTGCAGAGGTGGGTATTAGTACAAACAAACTTCATGCTAGAGGACCTATGGGTGTGAGTGAACTTACGACTTATAAATATAAGATTTATGGGAATGGTGAGACAAGATAAGTTTGGCTAAAGTTTTGTTAGCTACAATATCGGAAAATGTGGCTAGCCACATGAGCTTTCTGCTGAAGAAAATTTAGCGTTAGCATTGTACATGAAATATTACTTTGTGTACGTTACATTAAATAAAAAATTAGGAATAATTATGGCAATTGAAGCACAAAACTCTGTTGTAGGCATTGAGTATGAAGTAAAAGAAGCAGGTACAACAGATGTTGTAGATACAAACAAAGGTGGTCAGCCACTAGAGTTTATTATGGGGAAAGGACAGATTATTCCTGGTCTTGAGAATGCACTTGTTGGTATGAATGAGGGTGAGAGCGGAGATATTTTGGTAAAAGCAGCAGATGCATACGGTGAAGTAAATCCTGAAGCATTACAAACACTTCCTATAGAGCAGTTTGAAGGTGTGGATCTTAAAGAGGGTATGACACTATATGGTCAAGGAGAAGATGGTCAAACTGTACAAGTAACAGTAAAATCCTTTGATGACAAAGAGGTAAATGTTGATTTTAATCATCCATTGGCAGGTAAAGACTTGATGTTCTCTGTTACTGTACTTAGTGAAAGAGCTGCAACAGCAGATGAAATTACTTCAGGTGTTGTAGGTGGTGCACAAGGTGGCTCTTGTGGTGCAGGATGTGGGTGTCACTAAGCTTTTTTGCCATCACAACTCCTAGTATCTGTAAAATAGATACATGATATAAAGCATCTGTACTTACAGATGCTATTTTTTCTACTTTCCACATATTTTTCGTCACTTATTGTATATTTTTTACACTAAGATATGTATATCTTTATGATTTAAAAATTTTTTTGACATATCTTTGACATTCTTGGGATATACTAAATTCAATAGTGTATGTATGGGAGTGTAAAGAATGAATACTATAGAAAATCTTTTTGATATTAATAAGATACTGCTTGATAGTTTTTCTACAGTTGAAGAGATGTATGTAAAGAATCATATTGAGTTGATATTCGATATGGATACCACTATACCGCGTGAGTTAAGAGGTAATGATATTGTATTGAAACGCTTATTGGTTACGATATTTACTTTTATTTCTCGGCAAACGCATAGCACAGAAGTGCTCTTGTCTTTGAGTGCCCCAGAGGATTTTCTGTATGAAGAGTCTATCTCTTTTAAGATTACAAATACCAAGATTCCCAAAGAAAAAATAGCCATTTTTGTGGAAACAAAACTAAGCAGTGACATCCAGCTACTAGAGGGTCGTATGGTACAAAATGAAGAGAGTGATATACATTTTGAAATACCGTTTATGATAGGAGAGTTAGGGTTTAGAAGGCACTATCGTTTACATAAAAAGTCTATGTTGCAAAAGAGAGTGATGTTGATTGTAGAGAGTAAACAGCTTACCCATTGTATTAGTAAAATGTTTAAGTATTTTCCTTATGATGTGGAGATAGGTTTACATGGATATGAAGAAGATAAAACAAAACTCGAACAGTATGATTTGGTAGTCATAGAGGAGAAGCTGGTAACACCATTGTGTATGGATGTGGTGAAAAAAATTCAGATGATGAAAACATTGAAATTTGTTATTTTAACAGCAGATGCCTCTAAAATGGGTACACAAGAAAATATTGTGACTACACATTTATTGAAACCTGTGACGCAAGAGAGTATTTATGAACTGATTATTACTGCTTTTGGTGATGGCAGTTTGAAAAACAACAACAATACTCAGGCTAGCAAAATCGGAGCTATAGAAGCACAAAATAGGCATACAGAGCAAAATGAGGTGAGCACTTCGATTGATAATAGCAGTTTAAATCGCACAATAGAAGAGAAAAAAGAGCAGCCTGCAATGACATTGGATATAAGTAAGGGGCTTGAAAATACTCAAAAACAAGGCTTGGTATATCATGAAGAGCTTAGAAAATTTTTAGATATTTTTGATAAATCAGATTTGTATTTTCGACAGATCGTGAATGAAAAAGCAACCAATAAAATTAAAGTTTTTTGTGCTGATCTGGAAAAACATTCAAAGCTTATAGGTGCAGAGGGGATGCAAAAATTTGCTGATATTATCAATCTGATTTTTGTGTATAACAAGCTTGATATGTTACCTATTTATCCAGGGCGGTATCATATCGAACTTGAAAAACTCATAGGTGAGATTAAAAAGTATCTGCATATCCGTTAGGAAATTACTCCTCATACGGTTCAAAATCTTCTTTACTTACACCACACTCTGGACACTCCTAGTCATCAGGTATATCTTCAAAGGCTGTTCCAGGGGCTATGCCACCATCTGGGTCACCCAACTCTGGGTCATAAATATACTCACAAACGGTACAAATGTATTTCCCACTCATCTTAAACTCCTTTAGATAAAATGTCATATCTAATATATACAACAAAAGGACGCGTATGTCAATAAAATGTGCATTTTTATTTCCAGGTCAAGGGTCACAGTCCACAGGAATGGGACAAGATTTTTTTAACAATTCAGACGTAGCAAAGCAAATGCTTACTGAGGCAAGTGCCAGAACAGGGATAGATTTTGAGAATCTTCTTTTTGAGGAAAATGATAATCTGGGTAAAACAGAGTTTACTCAACCTGCCATTCTTTTAGTAGGTGCGATAGCACATAAGTTGTTTACCGATGCTACGCAAATCACTCCAGCACTGACTATGGGACACTCTTTAGGTGAGTTTACAGCACTGGTAGCTGCTGGAGCATTGGATACTATGGATGCAGTGGAACTTGTAAACCTTAGAGGTCAACTTATGGCAGAGGCATGTTCTAAACAAGAAGTAGGGATGATGGTATCACTTGGGCTTTCTGATGAAGCAGTAGAAAATTTGTGTGCTGCACAAAGAGAGGCTGGGCTTCAAGTATGGGCGGTGAATTATAATGCCGATGGGCAGATAGTCATTGCAGGGATTAAAAAAGATTTAGAAACTTTAGCTCCTTTAGTCAAAGAAGCAGGGGCAAAAAGAGCGATGTTACTTGATATGTCTGTAGCATCTCACTGTCCACTGCTTGAGTCTGCATCTGCACCACTGGAAGAAAAACTGCAAGAGATGTTAAAAGATGACTTTATCGCACCGGTGATTTCTAATGTTACAGCAAAAGCATATAATACTAAAGCAGAAGCATTAGAGTTACTTCCTCAACAACTTGTGAAACCTGTACTTTATAAACACTCTATGGCTAACATAGATGATGAGGTAGATTGTTATATTGAGTTTGGTAATGGAAATGTACTTAAAGGGTTGAATCGTAAGGCTACGAAGAAGCCACACTTTAATGTGAGTGATATGGCTTCTTTGGAGGCTACCATTTCGGCAATCAAGGAACTTTCGTAAGTTTATTTGATTTCCTTTTGGTTTAACTGTGGTGTTGTTTCTCTTTTCACTTTTTTAGAAAAAACGAAACAAAAAATCGTTGTGGCTCTCGAATCGCTTCGCTTTCAAGGGCGTTCACCACAACAGGGCACGCTCTGCGTGATTAATGGATGTGGCTTTGCCACGGTGGAAAGGTAGATATGAAAATTGCTATAATGGGGGCGATGCCTGAAGAGGTGGAGCCGATTGTTGCTAAGTTAGATGATCTTCAGACGATGACGTATGGTGCAAACAGATACTATGAAGGTGTCTATAATGGTCAAGAGGTTGTTGTGGCATACTCTAAGATAGGTAAGGTGTTTGCTACACTGACTGCTACAATGCTGATAGAGAAATTTGGTTGTGATATGTTATTGTTTTCTGGTGTGGCAGGTGCCATTTCAGATACATTAAAAATTGGTGATCTTATTATTGCGGATGGACTTTGTCAGCATGATTTAGATATTACAGCCTTTGGGCATCCTTATGGGTATGTACCTGAGGGGGAAGTATGTATTCCTTCAGATGTTACACTTCGAAATATCGCAAAAAAAGTTGCTAAAGAAAAAGGTTTGATTCTCAAAGAAGGGATTATCGCTACAGGTGATCAGTTTGTCGCCAATGCAGAACGCAAAGAGTGGATAGGTAGTGAGTTTGAAGCTGATGCTTTAGAGATGGAAGGGGCTTCTGTGGCTGTGGTCTGTTCTGCACTTGAAGTACCTTTTTTTATTTTGCGTGCCATCAGCGACAGTGCAGATATGGATGCAAGTTTTAATTTTGATGCATTTCTTGAAAGTTCTGCTAAAATTAGTGCAGATTTTATTCTTTCAATGGTTGATGCTATAAGATAATTTGAATTTAATATGTTTGCCATAGTTCCTTTTGGTTGAACTGTGGTGTTGTTATTCTTCTTACTTTTCTAGAAAAGTAAGCAAAAGTCGTCGTTCCTTTCGAATCACTTCGTTTTCAAGGGCATTCGGAACGACAGAGCACACTATCGTGTGATTAATAAGGGGAAGATTGTGGACGATAACCAAAGACGCGCTAAAGCCAAAACCATCCCAATGAGCAAGAAACTCTTAAAGGTCATTGGCAAGACCAATGCAGAGTTCAAACTTATAGGTGAGGGCGATAAGGTACTTGTGGGGTTAAGTGGGGGTAAGGATTCACTTGCACTTATCCATGCGCTGAAACACATACAGCGCCACGCTCCTTTTCGTTTTGAGTTTGAGGCGTGTACTGTTAAGTATGGTATGCCAGATGAACAGTATGCATTTCTTGCCAAACATTGTGAAGCGTACGAGATAAAACATACGGTGTATGATACAAACATCTTTGATGTTTCTCAAGATGCTATACGTGAAAACTCTTCATTTTGTAGTTACTTTTCAAGGATGAGACGTGGAGCACTTTATAATTTTGCACAAAAACACGGATTTAATAAAATAGCTCTTGGACATCATTTTGATGACAGTGTAGAGAGTTTTTTTATGAATATATTCTATAATGGAACTATGAGAGCTTTAGCACCCATATATAAAACAAGCCGAGGTGTACACCTCATACGTCCACTTATACAGGTAAGAGAGCGTCAACTGCGTGATTTTGCTCTTTCCAATCATTTACAAACGATTGGGGATGAAGCCTGCCCTGCGATGATGAAAGATGTAAAAATGCCTCATGCCAGAGCTTCAACCAAAGCGTGGCTTGCCCAGATAGAAGAGAAGAATAAAGACGCCTTTAAGATGTTCAAAGCCTCTTTTAAACATATACACGATGACACATTTTTAGACCCAGAGCGTTGGGATAGGGAGGATATATGAGAGTCTTATTGATACTAAATTTATTGTTTACCTTATTATTTGCAGATGAGGGCATTATGCCTGCACAGTTTAAAGTAGAACTTATTAAACGCTGTGAAGTTTTAGGGTTGAGTAAAGAGCCCAACCGTAAGGCAGCCAAAATCTATTCACATGCACATACGGGGAGTTGTGTACAAAATCTTGGGTGCATTAGAGAGATTACACAACAAGAGCTTGACAATGAACAAAACATAACAAAACGTGCGTTTATGGCATGGAAGTATCCTGTATGGTGTAAAGTAGATTCAGACGGAAAACGTGGCTGGGTACGTAAGCAGTTTTTAGCAGATAAACCTTGTGAGCAAGACGATTGAGTAGCTTTAAAACAACATCCGCTGGGCGCATAGACAAAATACTTGCAAAAGAACTAGACGTAAGCCGTAATCAGGTTGAAAAACTTATCAAAGATGGACTTGTCTCGGTTAATGGCAAGGGGGTCTCTAAAACCAGTTTTAAAGTAGTAGAGGGTGATGAGGTAGCGTATGAAATAAAAGAAGCCCAAAAACGTGTAGCACCTCCTATAGACTTTGATGTAGAAGTGTTGTATGAAGATGACTACTTACTTGTAGTAAATAAACCTTCAGGACTTGTAGTCCATCCCGCTCCTTCAGTCAAAGAACCTACTCTGGTTGACTGGCTTATCCATAAAGGTATTTCACTCTCTACTATTTCGGGTGAAGAGCGTCATGGTATTGTGCATCGTATAGATAAAGAGACAACAGGTGCTTTGGTCGTGGCAAAGACCAATGAAGCCCATGAAAAGCTTAGTCTTCAGCTTCAGGACAAAAGTATGGGGCGTTACTACCTAGCACTCATAGACTGTCCACTCAAAGATGATACCGTTGTCGATAAGCCGATAGGGCGTAACCCTAATAATAGACTGAAAATGGATGTTGTGCCACAGGGTAAAAGTGCAAAAACAGCCTTTGTGAAGCTGGCACAGACTGCATACAATGTAGAACTTATAGCAGCAAAACTCTTTACTGGACGTACCCATCAGATACGTGTACATCTCAATACTTTAGGGCGTCATATTTTGGGTGATAATTTATATGGATTTAAGAGCAAAAGAGATAAAATAGCGCGAGTTAATCTACATGCATATTTGCTATATTTAGTCCATCCTGAAACGGGTGAAAAAATGGAGTTTGTTGCCCCACTTTTTGATGATATGAGAGATTATATAACACAATATTTTGAACAAGAAATTGTTGATAGAAAAATGAATCCCGAAACAATGGGGTCACTTTTTACACCTAACTGAACCTTTTTGAAAGAGATTCGTGTTGAACAGGTAGCTCTGTCAGTCGCAAACGCAAGTGCCCCTTTCAGGGGTTGAGTGCTCCTTTGTCGCCACCAGTCCAACAGGAATTGTTTAGTTTTTAAAGTGTTCAAATTGATAAAAGCGGGGAATATGCCACATTTAAAAGTTAAACCATTTGATATTGCAACTATAGAAGAAAAAGTTGCACAGAGTTCTGTGATGACTTTTTTTGCTACATCGATGACGGGATCAGATATGGTTATTGGGGTGGAACATAAAGGTGAGGAGTTTTTGCTTCAACTTAAACCTGATGAGAAAGGTTATCTACTCAAATATGACAAAGTGACACGTCCACTTAAAGTGAATATATTAAAAGAAGCTTTGGGTATGGTTTCTGAAGCATTAGACTTAGAAGTGCTCTCTTCAAATATAGCACTTTCTCCTACCAAAGCAGCACTCTCTTCAGACTGTTTTAAAAAGATAGAAGATTTTGAAACGATAGACTATCCCAAAGAAAAGGTCTCTGTGGAAGTAGGTTTTGGTTCTGGAAGACATCTTTTGTATCAGGCTGAGAAACATCCAGATACACTTTTTATAGGGCTTGAAATCCATACCCCTTCAGCACAACAGGTACTCAAACAGATACAACTGCAACACATTGAAAATATTTGGGTAGTCAACTATGATGCGAGACTTTTTTTAGAGATGCTGCCATCTAATCTATGTACACAGATTTTTGTGCATTTTCCTGTACCTTGGGATAAAAAGCCCCATAGAAGGGTGATTAGTAAGAGTTTTTTAGCTGAGTCTATGAGAGTGCTAGACAAAGGAGGGCGTTTAGAGTTACGTACAGATAGCGACAACTACTTTTGGTATGCGTTAGAGACTTTCTTCAGCGTGCCAAAAGTAGAGATGGAAGTACGTAAAAATGAAGCGCTTGAAGTGACATCAAAGTACGAAGCTAGATGGCTTAGACAAGAGAAAGACATCTATGATGTGTATGTAAAATGTACCCAAACATCTGAAGAAAAAGAGTATAGGGCAGACTTTAATTTTAATGGTGTAAAATATATCCAGGGTACAGAAGAACATCTACCTAAAAAAGCACTTGTTTTCGATGGATATTTTGTGCATTTTGAACGTATCTTTAAACAGTTAGATGGTACGCTAGTGATAAAGTGTGCGTTTGGAAGTTTCGATAGACCTGAGCATAAATATATTGTATTGGGTCATAAAGGATGTCGCTATATGGTCTCACCTCCAGTTAAAACGATGGTAAACTATAATGCACATCAAAAATTAGCAGAGCATTTTATGCGTATAAAAGGGTAGTTTATGTCTAATGTCATTCAAGCTTCACAACTTACACTTGCCTATGACAATGGTACAAAAGAGATTATCAAAAATGCCAATTTTAGTATTAAAAAGGGTGAGTTTGTATTTATTACGGGACCCAGTGGTTCTGGTAAATCCACTCTGCTTAAGTCGCTTTATGGACAGCTTCGACCTACTTCGGGAAGTTTGGTAGTAGGTGGTAACAATCTAGCACACATAAGCCGAAGTAAATTGCAAGAGTTACGTACACATATGGGGATTATTTTTCAGGATTATAAACTTGTGAATGAATGGACAGTTGCCAAAAATGTTGTTCTACCTTTAATGATAGCAGGGTATTCCAATGAGGTTCAGGAGACACAGGCACACAGACTTTTAAAACATGTGAAGCTTTCGGAACATGCCGATAAATTTCCTTTGGAACTCTCTGGGGGAGAACAGCAACGCGTGGGTGTAGCAAGGGCACTCTCTAAAAATCCAGTGGTCATACTGGCAGATGAGCCAACAGGTAACCTTGATGATTACTCTTCGAATGTCATTTGGGATTTGATGGAAAATGCCTGTCAGCAGCTTGATACTACGGTATTGGTTGTGACACACAAAATACCGACAATTTTCTCTTTGCCCTATAGACATTTTATTATTGAAAGCAAGGGTGTATATGAAGTTCATTAAAAACCATCTTATGTTTATTTTGCCTCTGATGGCTATTTTGCTTGGAATTGAGTTTTATTTGGTGTTTAATCGTACAACACAAAGTTACGAAAAGACATTGGCAGAGGGTTATAGCATGCTTGTTGTGAGT
>Ga0256829_1002360_pt1 | contig 14158 bp, 9 predicted proteins | sample 131447metaG_FD_185979 | JGI IMG/M metagenome (GOLD analysis project Ga0256829, IMG submission 185979) | Hydrothermal vent microbial communities from Lau Basin, Pacific Ocean - 131-447 | ecosystem: Environmental > Aquatic > Marine > Hydrothermal vents | place: Pacific Ocean: Lau Basin | collected...
TCAGGCATCAACAACTTCTGACTTCCCACTTCTGACTTCCTACTTCCGACTTCCCACTTCCGACTTCTGACTTCCAAAACCACCATTTTAGGGGCAGTTCACCGATAAATCCCGCCTGTCTGCCGAAAAAAAGTTTTCAACACCTGTATCCCAGGCTACTTTTGCTTCGTCAAATTTAAAAAACAACACAAAATGCACAGCGTTATCCGTTTTTTTCTATCAATAAAAAAGCATAAATCATATTTTTTTAAAAGCTTGTTTCTCCTAATGATGTGGGGGTTCAGCAGTTCGTTGTTGGCACAGGGAAACATTGAAATTTCCGGACAGATTAAAGGGGCGGAAACCGGTAAAAATTTAATGTATTGCTCGGTAGCAGTTTTAAATGTGTCCGACAGTCTGGTAACAGGAGGTATTACCAACGATAGGGGTTATTTTAACATTCCGGTGAAACCCGGTCGCTATAATCTGGTATTCAGATATGTGGGTTATGTACCGGATACTGTGGCCCTCGGACAGGTGAACAAAAGCAAATTTTTGGGTATTTATAAAATGAAAAGAGACCTGCAATCGCTCAACGAGGTAGAAGTAAAGGCAAGCAGCCGTGAAAGCAGCATTGACAAGGATATACAAATTGTTACGGAGGCCATGTGCAAAAGGGCTGTCGATGCCATGGACGTGTTGGGAAAAGTTCCGGGATTAAGTTACGATCGTTACAACAACACGATCTCAGTTGACAATTCAAGCAACGTGGTCTTTTTGGTTGATGGTGTTGAGAAAAACCAGGAATACATAAAAAGTCTTTCGCCCGAGAGGCTGAAAAAAATTGAAGTGATCCGCAATCCCGGCGGCAGGTACGGCCTGGAGGGGTATTCGGCCATCATCAACATTATTTTGAGAAAAGATTATACCGGTCAGGATTTGTTTGCCAACGACCAGTTGCTTTTCGACCCGGACCAAAAAAACAAAAGCTACCTGTTTCCGAGAAACGACTTCAACATTAACTACAATTACTCCTTCAAAAAGTTAAACTTGTATGCAGGCATCACCAATGGCCTTAAAAGGTTTGCCCTGAAAACCGACAACGAAACCCTTTACGGCACCGGCAGGGAAATTACGGAAACCCCGCCAAAAGGTGAAGCCAACCTGTTTGTTCGAGGCTTGGAAACCAGTTACATGCTGGGGGCCGACTATTACATCAACCCGAGGAATACCCTCAGTTTTGAAACCGACCTTTCTAATTTTCCTGTTCCACACGAAAAAACCGACCGGACCTTTCAAACCGATGTTTTTAATGAAGGGGAACCAACAAACAGTTTTCAGTACAAAACCGCACTGGACAATCAATACAATAATTTTTACAGCTCTCTGTTTTATGTGGGAAAACTTACCAACAAAGACCGGATTGATGCCAGTTTCAATTACAGCTATTATCACGAAAATAACAAGAACCAAACCACTTACGAAAATGTAAACTGGCGCAACGAACAGGGAACCAACCGAAAGAATTTCACCAAACTGAACATTGAATACACCCATACGTTTAACAAAAAGGTAAGCCTGCAGGCCGGGTACGACAATACCTGGAAAAAACTGGACAACCGTTTTGAGGTAACTGAAAACAATCCCGCCGGCGATACATCCTATCTTTTTGAACAAACCGAAACAAGGAACAATCTTTACGGATACCTGTCGTGGATGGCAAGTAATAAAATCGGTTTAAAAATTGGTCTGGCAGCCGAATACAGTCATCCGGTAACATCAGATCAAAGTCACAAATATTTTATTTACCAGCCTTTTTTAGACTTTAAGTATAATGTCAGCAAAAAATTAAGCCTGAAATTCATGTACCGTTCCGATGCCAATTATCCCACCATCGACCAGACCAATCCTTTTCCTTCACAACTTGACCCGACGACCATAAGCACCGGAAACCCGAATTTACGTCCTTCGGTTATCAACAAAATATCGCTCAGGCTCAGCATAAAACAGGGGTTGTTTTCCATTGAACCGTACTACCACTTTTCCAATAACTATATTTCACAATCGGGGTATTTACGCCCGGATGGCCTTTTCGAGTATACTTACAGCAATATTGGTCATTTTGAGGATATGGGTATTCAAACCAATTTCAACATTCATTTCGGCAAACGGTTTATGTGGCAAAACAGCTTTAAGGTTTACCACAGCAAAATGATAAACAACAATAACGAAAATAGTTTTTATGATTGGTATGCCGACTCACAACTTATTTTCGCAGGGCTGAAAAACAACGGGGTTGTGGTTTTAAATTATCACCGGGCCATGGGCAGGAACATCAATGCGCTGGGCTATTCACGCAACAACAACGATTATTGGCTGGTTCTGGTACAGCAACCTTTTCTGAAAAACCGGCTGACAGCCATGGTGGGTTATGTGTTACCGGTAAACTGGGGGGTAAATTATATACAGGAGAGATATGTAAAAACCAATGGATATGAAAAATACACGCACACCAACATAAACCTGTTAAAAAATTTATTCATTATACGGATTTCCTACCGTTTCAACAAAGGGAAAGTAATAAAATCAGCCAAACACATAAAACCTGAAAAAGAGAACCAGGGCAATGGAATTTTCTAACCTACGCTTTTTTCAGCGTAAACGAAAAGGTAGTGCCTTTGCCCGGCTTGCTGCGAACGGAAATACTTTGGCGGTGTGCTTCAATAATATGTTTTACGATGGCCAGCCCCAGGCCGGTACCTCCTTTTTCGCGCGAACGGCTTTTATCTACCCGGTAAAAACGTTCAAAGATCCGGGGCAGGTTCTCTTCTGAGATACCAATACCGTTATCGCTAACTTCAACGAGAATGTTGTCGTGAAAATCGTAAAAAGAAATGGTAATACGACCGCCTTCTGTTCGTCCGTAATTGATGGCGTTGTCCACGAGGTTGATGAGCACCTGCCGGATGCGTAATTTGTCTGCCAAAACCTTTACTTTGCTGTTCTCTGGTTCTTTAACAACAATTTCTGCCTTGTTTTTTTCTGCTTTAACTTCAAGGAAATCAATAATTTCACGGCAAAGTTCATTGATGTTAAAAACTGTTTCGTTCAGGGTCATAATTCCTGATTCAAATTTTGAGATTTCCTCAAGATCCTGGACAACAGCAATCATTCTGTCCACGCTTTTCGCCGTCTTTTCAAGAAACTTTTTGTTGACAGATTTATCTTTTATGCCACCATCGAGCAGGGTGAGGATATAACCCTGGATATTAAAAATAGGCGTTTTTAATTCGTGGGAAACATTGCCAAGAAATTCCCTCCGATAGTCAGCCATTTTTTGTAACTCATCAATTTTCTGCTGTTGTTTGTCATGCCATTCCAATACCACCTGATTTACCATTCCGAGAAGGTCATCTGCTTTTTTGTCTTCGCTTTGTCCGCGTTTCACGTCGTGCCATTTTCCAATGGTTTTATAAATGATTTTAAGCCGGTCGTAAATAAACCTGTTTAAAGAAAAGTATACTGTAACATAGGTGGTTACAAAAATCAGTAATGTCCCTGCAGTAAATTGCCCCCAGTGAAAGGCTGTTCCCGTAAAGGAGAGTACGAGATAAAAGAAAATAAATACCAGCGTAATAATACCGGCATTCAGCATGGCCACATGACGGGGAGCGTTTTTCATGGATTAATCTGCAAATTTATAACCGACACCTTTGACGGTTTTGATGTTATCAATGCCGATTTTTTCCCGGATTTTCCGGATATGGACATCAATTGTCCGGTTACCAACGATTACCTCATCCCCCCATATTTCGTGAAAAATCTCATTACGGCGAAACACTTTATTCGGTTTGGAGGCGAGTAAATAAAGCACATCGAATTCTTTTCGCGGCAGCGTTAAGGTTTTACCCTCTTTGATAACCACAAAATGCAACGGGTCGATGGTAATGCCTGCACAACTGATCACATTCGTTTTATTATTCGTTTTTTTTGACCGGCGCAAAAGGGCAACAATGCGTTTTACCAGCACTTTGGGTTTGACAGGTTTGGTAACGTAATCATCGGCCCCGGCCTCAAAGCCGGCAATTTGGGAATAGTCTTCAGACCTGGCTGTCAGAAAAACGATGAGGGTATTATCCAATTCGGGCATTTTTCTTATGTGTTCCACCGCTGTCATGCCATCCATTTTAGGCATCATGATGTCCATTAGGATCAAATGAGGAAGTTCTTTTCTTGCTTTTTCTATGGCTTCTGTACCATCGAAAGCTGTTGATACCTGAAAGCCTTCTTTTTTCAGGTTGTATGTTAGAAATTCGATGATGTCTTCTTCATCATCAACCAAAAGGATTTTATAGTCACTGAAGTTTGGGTGGTCTTTTTTCATTTTATACCAAAAAAGTATTGCGAAGATGAGTAAATTATTACAGAATCTTGGCAGATAGAATATTAAGTTTTAGTTAATTTTTGTGGCGAAGTTACAAAAGAACAGGAAATGCTTCCTGTTCTTTTTTGTAACCTGATTTTATTTACGATAGAAGGTGGGTTTAAAAGTAAACATCAGCCATCCCCAATTGTTTGTGTTTTGATAATTGCCGCCTTTGATTTCCTGCAGTGTCTGGGTAGCCAACATTTGCGAGTAGCCGCCGCTTATCATCATACTGGCCGATATTTTGTAGCCAACTGAAAAGTCAATTTCTGTGCCTAAATTGTTTTTAAAATTTTTCCACGAACCATTGGTTTGCCTGACAGAAAATTTTGCTGCCGTGAGGTAATAATGTGGTATTAACTTGAAAGTAACCTTGTTAATTTTCAGTATCAGGGGCAGGTTTATGTCAAATAAACCATTATTGTACATGTAACTTCCGACATAAAAATAATCCATCCAACCGTTAAATTTATGGTTTGTTCCATATAATGGTTTAAATGAATTATCAGTTTTGCCCAAGGCCTGGTTTTTCGATGATGTTCCGGAAAGATATTCGCCACCCAGTCCGAAGGTAAAGTTTGCTGGCAACGTATAGGAGGCATTTGCCGAAAAGTAGTATGCGGACAAATGATAGTCAAATTTGTTTTTACCACCTTGGTAATAAAGGGAAGTATTAAAGTTTAGCCCGCTTTTTTTGTATGTTAGCCTGCCGCCAATGGTTTGGCTGTAAACAACTTTTTGTGTGTTATCGGCTTCTGTATAAGGCATACCATTGTTTAACATAAGCAGGCTCAGCCCAACCTTTTTAAATTGCCCGTGGTACCAAATATATTGGAAAGTACGGTAACTGTTAACGAGATAGTTTGTTTTAAAAAGAGTTGCTTTGCCGGCATTATAGGCAAAACCAACATCTAATTTTGTCGATTTATTGGGATGGTATTTAAGAATAGCTGCATCATGACTGCGTGCCTGTTGTGCCCATCCAACACTTCCAAAAATTCTTTGGTCGTCATACGAAATTTCCTGCCGGCCTATTTTCAGGGAAAGTTTGTTACTAAAGATTACTTCGCCCCAAGCCTGGTGAATAGATAGACCATTTACATCTGATTTGTTTAATTGAGGAACATCTCCCCATATACGTACATCCTGAAGTACCAGGCCGAACTTAAAATATTTATTGCTGTAAAAAGCATTGAACCGGGTACGTTGGGAAATAAAATTAGCTGCTTTATTTCCATCAGGGGTAAGTGTTTTATATCCATGACGATATTCGTATCTCGGACGTATTTCGCCGGAAAGGATTACTGATTGTGCATAACTGCTTTGTCCCGAAAAGAAAATAAAGGCAAATGCAACAACAAAAAAATTAAAAAGTTTTTTCATACTCATATTTTTTATAGAATTGAATTAAAATATTTTAATACATACAAAAGGTTTAAATCGGGTTTTGTTTTTATACCTGTTTCCACCGCTTCCTGTTTGGATGCAGCCTGGCGAAATGTCTGTTGCTTTATTTTACTTCTCCGCATCTCCGCCTGTAAACAATGTGGCTTCTTTTGATGTATGCAATGGGGATGCTCCAGATATGGACGAGCCGTGTAAAAGGCCAGACCCCGAATGCCAGAAATGCCAGGATAATATGGATTTTGTAAGTTAAAGGAACATGCAACATTAATTTTGGGTCGGGGGAGAAAATAAACAGGCTGCGGAACCATGGTGAAATGGTGCTGCGATATTCAAAATGCCCAAAATATAGATTATAAAAAAGAGTGTTATAGATGCCAAAGCCTACAATAAGAAATAACAGCACGATAATAAATTTGTCGCCAAAACTGCTGGTAACAGAAACACGCTTGTTGCCATAGCGCCGGATAAGCAGTAAAAATATACCGATGACTGTAATTGTTCCTGCCGTTCCACCAATGTATATGGCCATGTTATGGTACAAAGTATAATTAATGCCAATAGCTGATATAAATGTTTTGGGTATCAGCAGCCCTAAAACATGACCGAAGAAAACAAAAATAATTCCGTAATGGAATAATAAACTTCCCCAGCGTAATGTTTTATTTTCAAGGATTTCCGATGACCTTGAGGACCAGTTCATCTGGTCGGTACTATAACGATAGATATGTCCTACGATAGTTATGGCTATCATCATGTAGGGAAATATTACCCAAAGAAATTGATTCCAGTAACTCATAATAAAACTTCTTTTAAGATAAAATGATCAATAATGATTAAAAGCCCTTTTAATAATGCGGCATAAGGGCTGTTTTCTCCTGCCAGCACTCGTTGGGTTTGTTCTATTGTATCGCGAAAACGACTTAACAAATCAATGCTTATTTTTTCATCAACATGCGAAACAAATTCTAATAAAAGCGGAAGATAATCAGGCAATTCATTGGACTCTAATTCAAAACCGGCAAACTTGTATATTTCTTTAAGTTCAGCCAAAGCTTGTCCCCGTTTTTTCTCATCTCCCAATTTTGAATAAGTCAGGTACAGATTGGCTTTTTCGTTAAAGTCAAATGTTTGTACATAATTTTCCTGAAGAATGTCGAGGGTTGATCCCCGGAAATAATCTCCAAAAGCATTCAGATTTTCCACTATTTCCTGATTTTTGACATGGGAAAGATAGGGTTGCCACTCCAGAGAATAAATTTCCTCATCCGGATATTGCAACAGCAAAGAAACCAACTTTAATAATTCTCTAATTTCCATTCTGTTTATTTCTGATTATGTGGTTCAGGTAAACAAGAGTCGCAAGCTGCTGTATATTCAAAACCTGTCATTCCCTGATCGTTGTACAAGTTTTCATATTTTTCCTTATGGGAAGAGGGAATTACAAAACGGTCTTCGTATTTGGCAATGGCCAGTAAACGGTACATTTTTTCGATGGTTAATGCATCAATACCGGCGTTTTCCAATAATTTATCGTCGAACGGGTTGCCGGTGTCTTTTGAACGCATGTACTGACGCATCAGTACCATTTTCTTTAAAACATCCCTAATAACTTTTTCGTTACCACCGGTTAACAAATTGGCCAGGTATTGAATAGGGATTCTCATTTGATCAATGGCGGGAAAAATCTCATTAATATTTGTTGCCGACACGTTTCCTTCAAACAGTTTTAAGACAGGGCTCAAAGGTGGAACATACCAAATCATCGGGAGGGTCCTGTATTCCGGATGCAATGGTAATGCGATGCCCTGCTCGATGGCTAATTGATAGATGGGTGATTTTTGCGCAGCTTCAATCCAGTCATCAGAAATACCATCTTTTTGTGCCTGTTGAATTACTTCCGGGTCGTTAGGGTCTAAAAACAGGCCCAACTGTGCGTGATATAATTCTTTTTCATCGGGAGTAGAAGCTGTTTCTTTAACACGGTCGGCGTCGTAAAGTAATATTCCGATATATCTGATTCTGCCCACGCAGGTTTCGGAACACACCGTTGGCAAACCGGCTTCTATTCGCGGGAAACATAAAGTACATTTTTCTGCTTTGTGTGTTTTCCAGTTAAAGTACACCTTTTTATAAGGACAGGAAGATACACAAAAGCGCCAGCCGCGGCAGGCTTCCTGGTCTACCAGAACAATCCCATCTTCGTCTCGTTTGTAAATGGCCCCTGAAGGACAGGATGCCACACATGCGGGATTTAGGCAATGTTCACATATACGTGGCAGGTACATCATAAAAGCCTCTTCAAACTCCATTTTTATTTCCTTTTCCAGTTTTTGGAGGTTGGGGTCTAAATGACCCGTTTCTTTTGAACCGGCCAAATCATCTTCCCAGTTAGGGCCCCATGTGATTTCCATGTCCTCGCCCGTAATTTGTGATTTGGGCATTGCCATGGGTTGGGATTCTCCGGCCGGACTATTAATTAGTGTTTCATAATCATAAGTCCAGGGTTCATAATATTTATCCAAAGAAGGCAGGTTGGGATTATGAAAAATATTTAAATATTCCCAAAATCTGTTTCCGGACTTTAACTGTAATTTTCCTTTCTGTAATTTCCAGCCTCCTTTATTTTTATCCTGATTTTCCCATTCTTTTGGAAAACCGATTCCCGGTTTTGTTTCTACATTGTTGAACCACATGTATTCGGCACCCGGACGGTTTGTCCAGGTGTTTTTGCACGTTACACTACAAGTATGGCATCCAATACATTTATCAAGGTTCATAACCATTGCTACTTGTGCTTTAATCTTCATGCCAAATCACTTTTTTTAGTTTTCTAATAAATACTTTTATATCTCTTTGATTCCCTGTGGGTCCGTAATAGTTAAACCCGTAACTCAGTTGTGCATAACCGCCAACATAATGGGTAGGCTTCACGTGTACTTTGGTCGGGCTGTTGTGTGTCCCTCCGGAAAGATGGGTAATCTCTGAATGGGGGGTATAAATGGTACGGTCCTGGGCATGGTACATGTAAGTTGAGCCTCGGGGCATACGATGGGAAACGACTGCCCGGGCAACAACAACACCATTTCTGTTGAACATTTCAATCCAGTCGTTATCGCGGACATCAATTTGTTCAGCATCCTTGTCATTCAGCCAAATAGTTTGTCCGCCCCGGAAAAGGGTCAGCATTCTTTCATTATCATAAAACATACTGTGAATGTTCCATTTGCCGTGCGGGGTCATGTATTTTAACCCTATAGTTTTTCCTGACTCGTCAGGTATCCGGTCTGTTTTAGGATAAAAAGCTTTTGTGTGAAGTGTCGGCTTGTAAACCGGTAATGCTTCTCCGTATTCCAGGAAAGTTTCATGATCAATAAGAAATTGCTGCCGGCCTGTCAGCGTCCTGAAAGGCACTGAAAGGTCAATGTTGTTTAAAAATGGAGAATACCGTCCATTTTTATTGTTTCCTGTAAATACGGGAGTGGAAATTGCTTCTTTGGGTTGGGCTGTAATATTTTTTAAAGTAAAATGTTCTGCTTTTCTGTCTGCGGCAAAATCTTTAACAGGCATTCCCGTTTTGTTTTCCTCCGCCTGCCAGGCTTTCATGGCGACACTTCCATTGGTTGAGCTGGATAATGTTAACATGGTATCGGCCATTTTATCGGCATCTTCCAAATTAGGCAGCCCTTTGTTAAACCCTGTTTTATGGACACCTACTAAACTTTTTAGCTTATCATATTCTTCTTTTCCCGACCAGGAAACGCCATCAGCGCCAATTGGATTTTGTTCTGCCAAAGGTCCCAGGGAAACAAACTTATCGTAAACATGGGTATAATCCCTTTCGACAACAACAAGTTTAGGCATTGTTTTTCCGGGGACAGGTTCTGTTTCCCCTTTGCTCCAATCTTTGATTTTACCAAAAGGCTGTGCTATTTCCCCCTGAGAATCATGTAATAGAGGGGCTGCAACTAAGTCGTGTTGTACATCCGGCAAATAAATTTTTGCTTTTTCAGAAAAAATCTTGGCCAGTGTTTTAAATATATTCCAATCGGGTTTTGCTTCCCAGGGTGGAGAAATAGCAGGATTAAACGGATGTACATACGGGTGCATGTCCGTACTGCTGATATCGGTCTTTTCGTACCATGTTGCAGCAGGTAATACAATATCAGAATAAAGGGCGGTTCCGGACATCCTAAATTCAAGGTTCACCATCAGGTCTAACTTCCCTTCAGGAGACTCATCGCGCCATTTAACTTCTTTTGTTTTGCCGGCTGCGTTTGATTCAGAAGCCAGAACACCCTGATGAGTACCCAGTAAATGTTTCAGGAAATACTCGTGCCCTTTACCAGAACTGGAAATCAGGTTGGCGCGCCAAACGAATAAAGTACGCGGAAAGTTAACCGGATTGTCCGGATCTTCTAAACAAAACTCCAGTTTTTTATCTTTCAGCTCTTTCACAACATGCTGAATAATTTCCTCATTGTTTTTAGCTCCTGCTTTTCTTGCTTCTTCCGCCAGTTTTAATGAGTTTTTGTTAAACTGAGGATAGGAAGCAGACCAACCAAGGCGAACAGAAAGCACATTGTAATCAGCAGGATGTTCGTATCTTGGCTTGTCAACAGTAGGGGAACATAATTCGCTCATGGGGATTTCTTCATACCTGAATTGGTCTGTGCCAAAATAAAAGTATGAGGTCGCATTTTGTAAACGAGGAGGTAAAGACCAGTCTTTGGCAAATGCCAGTGTTCCCCATCCTTCAAAAGGACGGACTTTTTCCTGGCCCACATAATGTGCCCATCCGCCACCCCTGACACCTTCTGAACCGGTTAGTAAAACCAGGTTTAAGATAGTCCGGTAATTGATATCGGCATGAAACCAGTGGTTGATTCCACCACCCATAAGGATCATGGAACGGCCTTTTGTTTCAATGGCATTTTGCGCAAATTCACGTGCAATTTTAATAACCTGATTTGCTTTAATACCGGTAAATTCTTCTTGCCATGCAGGAGTATAAGGTTGCGGGTCTTCGTAGTTTTCAGGATAATTTTTTTGGTCAGGTGCCCGGGAAATACCATAATTTGCCAGCAGGACGTCAAAAACCATTGTAACAAAACAAGATTCCCCGTTAATTTTAATTTCTTTTACCGGGATGTCGCGATGTAAAACTGTCCGTTTTTCATCGTCAAAATAAGGAAGGTTTATGGTTAACATTTTGTCTTCGCTACCCAGGAAGGTTAGTTTGGGATCAAATTCTTTTCCGGATTCGTCCACCATTTCCAGATTCCAGTTCTTTTTACCTTCCCAACGGTGGCCAATGCTTCCGTTTGGAATTACCATTTTGTTGGTTTTTTCATCCATAACAACCATTTTCCATTCTCCGTTTTCAACGGGCGAGTTAATATCAGAAGCTCTCAGAAAACGGTCAACAGTATATCCTTCTTTTTGTTGTTTTAATAAAACCAAAAAGGGTAAGTCGGTAAATTTTTTGGCGTAATGATAAAAATAGTCTGTTTTGTTGTCTACATAAAATTCTTTAAGAATTACGTGTGTCATGGCTTGTGCCAATGCTCCGTCGGCGCCCGGATTAACGGCCAGCCATTCATCGGCAAATTTTACGGATTCTGCATAATCGGGACTAATGGAAATAATTTTTGTTCCTTTGTAGCGCACCTCTGTCATAAAATGGGCATCGGGAGTACGTGTTAAAGGAATATTGGTTCCCCAGATAATAATATATCCGGCATTATACCAGTCGCCACTCTCGGGGACATCTGTCTGCTCGCCCCATATTTGCGGTGAGGCGGGAGGAAGGTCGGCATACCAGTCGTAAAAACTAAGCATGGAACCTCCCATTAGGCTCAGAAACCGTGAGCCGGCGGCATAACTCACCATGGACATGGCAGGGATAGGGGTAAACCCTGTTATTCGGTCCGGTCCATATTTTTTTATGGTATAAATTAGTTGTGCAGTAATAATTTCGTTTGCCTCTTTCCATGAAGTCCTTACCAAACCACCTTTTCCACGGGCTTTTTTGTAAGCTTTTGATTTTTCAGGATCTTCGGCAATCAGCTTCCATGCTTTCACCGGGTCGTTGGTTTGTTTTAGTGCTTCTCTCCAGAAATGAAGCAGTATTCCTCTTACATAAGGATATTTTACGCGCAAGGGGCTGTAGGTGTACCACGAAAAAGAAGCCCCCCTCGGGCAGCCGCGTGGTTCATATTCAGGCATGTCCGGGCCGGTTGTGGGATAGTCAGTGGCCTGGTTTTCCCAAGTGATGATGCCGTTTTTAACAAATACTTTCCAACTGCATGACCCTGTACAGTTTACCCCGTGGGTTGTGCGGACAACTTTATCGTACTGCCATCTGCGCCGATAGAAATCTTCCCATTCCCTTCCCTGGGAATTCAGTTCGCTCCAGCCATCCGAATATTTTTCCCGTACTTTAAAAAAACGCATTTTTTTAAATATGAATGATGCTTTCTTGTTCATAGCCTGCTTGCTTTTTTAAATATATTTTACTTTTTTCATTTTAATATAGGTTTATGCCTGGGTTTAAGCCAATTGCTTTTTGCTATGTGCTTTTAACAAGATAAATGACATGATAATGGAAATTACAGCCAGAATTACGTAAACAATAAAGCCTTTGGCGTATCCTGCAATACCATAATGATCAACAAAAATCCCCAGGATGGGAGGAACGGCAAATCCACCGAAAGCACCTAATCCCCCAACCCATCCTGCCGCACCGCCGGTGGCTTTGGGAACATATTTTGGTACCAGTTTGAAAACGGCGGCATTTCCCACGCCCATCCCGGCACCAATAATTATCTCACCCAACAGGGAAAGCCAGAAAACATGAGTAAAAAATAAAATAATAGCACCGAGCAGTACTGTAAAATAACTTAAAATGGCAATGCGTTCCCCGCCAAATCTATCGCTGATGTGTCCACCCCAAACGCGAATTACAGAAGCTAATAGAGAAAATCCAAAGGCCATTAATAATGCTGCTTCCCTTAAATCAAAATGATAATTTTTAACCCAGTAAACAGGAAACCATCCGGTAAGCGCCAGAAAGCCGCCGAAAGAGGTAAAATAAAGTAATACCAGTCCCCAGGTACTCGGTATTTTGGCTGAAATTTTTAACGATTCAACGGTACTTCCGGAAGGAATAAGTTCCTGCCCCAGTTCCGTTGAAACTTTTTTTGCCTCTTCATGTTTAATTCCTTTTCTGATTAACTGAAAATAATAAGCATCGTGAACGAAGACAATGTAAATTACCGTACCTATTAAAAGAAAACCAAACCAAAGCACATAAGAAATCGGCAAACCGAATGCACGTAAAGCAAAGGGTAAAATGATGCCAAAAATACCAGGAGCCGTGTTTCCAATACCAGCATAGGTGCCCAGTGCTACGCCTTGTTTCTTTTGCGGAAACCAATAGGATGTTTGGGCAATTCCCACAGAGAAAGTGGCAATCCCACTACCGCTTAATATGCCAAACAAAACAATTAGCCAATACATGTCTTTTGAAAGGTGGTTGGGATAATATAATAACAAAAGGATGGATAAACCTGCCATACCGATAACAGCCAATATCAGCAAAACGTACAACGGTTTTTTCCCGCCAACTTTGTCAACCCATGCAGCAAAAGGAATACGCAACAACGATCCGGAAAGGTTTGGTGCTGCTACCAGCAAACCTACCAGAAAACCCGAAATTCCCAAAACCTCTTTCAGCTTACTGGCTACCGGGCCGTATAATGAAACAGCGGCAAAGCCGATAAAAAATCCAAAGGTGGCCATAATTAACCCTATACCCGGGTTTCCTTTTAAATGATACTTTTGCATCAAACTTGCCTTACTCATTTTTTCATTCTCTTCCATGTCTTATTATTTTTAGTTATTATTAAAATGGTGTTTTTCAAATTTGGTAATACTATTTAGGTACTTCTTTCCTTAATTAAAGGAAATTTATTTAACCTTAATCGTATCGGTTTTGTTTTTTTAAATTTTGCAGTACCCAAAAGTAATATAAATTTTTTTAATAATACCCTTCCCCCCGTTTTTCAGGCTACAAACCGGTTTTTTTAGTTGGAGTTTTTGCTCCTTGATTCGTCCCTGGATTTACCTCACAGAAAGTCAATAGTGTATGCTGATCATTTCCCAACATAAGTTTTGTCCTTGGAATCAGGAGTATTTTACTCAGCCAAAAAGCGGATGTTTCGTTGTATTCCCTTCAATCCGGTCCGTTCAATGGCAGTTCCTTTAAAAAGTTTTTGAAAGGCGGGTTTGTCCATGTTTTCCCAATCATCTTTTGTCATGCCTTTCAGGTCTTCCGAAGGTTGAAAA
>Ga0256829_1002361_pt1 | contig 14146 bp, 12 predicted proteins | sample 131447metaG_FD_185979 | JGI IMG/M metagenome (GOLD analysis project Ga0256829, IMG submission 185979) | Hydrothermal vent microbial communities from Lau Basin, Pacific Ocean - 131-447 | ecosystem: Environmental > Aquatic > Marine > Hydrothermal vents | place: Pacific Ocean: Lau Basin | collected...
TCGCGTCGCTCGAAGGCTTCCGCTATGCGGGCGGCGACTGGGACACAATCGACAAGGAACTGCTGGCAACCGCCCTCGACCATCATCTGGTCAGCCGCCTGACGAGCCTTGTCGCCGTCGATGTCACGCCCTCGCGTCCCACCGGCGAGGACCTGGCCTCAGCCGAGGTCCCGCTCAACCTGCCGGCGGGCTGGGACTTCGAAAAAGTGTTCGGCCCGGACAGAGGCCCGATCAAGGTCCGCGCCTCGGTGACACCGGAGGCAGCGCCTAGCGCGCTGCAGAGCGCATCGCCCTGGCAGGTGCTGAAAGTGGCCGCCGCCCCGCCTGCCCCCACAGCCGCAAAGACCGGCGTGCCCCTGCCCGCAGGGTCCACCCCCGCCCCGCTGCTGCTCCTCATCGGTGCTGCGCTGATCGGCCTCGGCATACTGCTGCTGGTGCTGATCCGGCGGAACGAAAAGACAGGCCGGCCCGCATGATCGCGCGCCGCACCCTGCTCGGCCTCACAGCCGGTGCGCTGCTCCTGGGCGGCGCATCGGCGCTGGCCGCAAGCCTCTATATCGACGCAAAGGCGCTCGTGGGCCAGGTGATGCTGGAGCACGCCTTCGCGCAGACGCTTGAAACCGGCGCACCGGTCAAGCCGTGGCGTTGGGCCGACACCTGGCCCGTCGCCCGCGTCTCAGCGCCCGTGCAGGGTGTAAGCGCCATTGTGCTGGCCGGCGCCTCCGGCGAGGCCATGGCCTGGGGTCCGGGCCACATGGCCGGCACCCCCCGCCCTGGCGCCCGCGGCATGGCCATGATCGCCGCCCACCGCGACACCCATTTTGCGTTTCTCGAAGATGTGACGCCGGGGGACCCGATCACCGTCACCAATGCCGACAGCACGGCCCATCACTTCACCGTGACCGGCACGAAAATCGTCCGTTGGGACCAGTCAGGACTTGATCCGTATACGGAAGGTCAAAAACTCGCCTTGATCACCTGCTACCCGTTCGATGCTCGCACACAAGGACCCTTGCGCTACGTGGTGCTGGCGGAAAAAACGGGCGCAGATGGCCTGACACCTGCCCTAGCGTCCCTCACACCCGATCCGATTTCGCCCGACGCTATGCGGACAAACTGAGGATAACCGGCCGGCGTCCCGGCTCCCGTCCCGGATCCCCTTCGCAGGGAGCCGACGGCGCCGCCCCCGGGGACCCGCCCTCAGTATCCACCCGCATCAGCCAAAGGCGAAAGGCCGGCGGCGGCTCCCAACAAGCCGCCGCCGGTTCTTTTTTGGGCGAGAAGGTGCCTGGTGCACCCACGTAGAAATTATTCCCGCTATTCCTCCGGCTTGACCGGAGGATCTCATTGAGGCTCGGGCAAGTGGAGAGAGACCCTCCGGTCAAGCCGGAGGGAAGGCGGAATGAGGTGCGCACCTGGTGAAGGGGATGGGCCTCTCAGCCACACCGAGAGTGAGAAACAAGACGTGACCGCTGCCGCCCCCTCACCCTCCCACCGCTTGCGCGGCGGGCCCCTCCCTCTCCCGCAAGGGGAGAGGGGATTTGGTGCGCGAAACTAGAAAAATTTTCCGCTATTCCTCCGGCTTGACCGGAGGATCTCTGAGTGGCTCTGCCGTGTCGAGAGAGACCCTCCGGTCCAGCCGGAGGGACGGCGGGATTGGGGGAGGCACTGAGGAAACTCACCCCTTCACGGCGACGAACAGGTAACGGTTCAGCGAGAAGAAATAGTGCCCTTCCCGGCCCAGCGCCTTGAGGTCATCGGCCCAGGCGCGCGCTTCGTCCTCGGAGATGCCGTCCCGTCCGGAGACGAAGCTCTGGATGCCCTTCATGATGCCGGCGGAATAGCTGTGCGGGTTCCAGTCCGGGTTGAACAGGGGGATCAGCTCGCGGCGGGTCACCACGAGCCCGGCATCGTGCAGCAGCGCCGGCAGCTTGCGCGGCAGATGCGGGTCGGCCAGGTGCTGGTCCCACACCTTCAGCACCCGCTCCATGCGCTCGCGGTTGGAGGAATGCCAGACGATGGAATCCCAGTCCGTGTCCAGCACCACCAGCCGGCCGCCGGGCTTGAGCACCCGCTTGGCCTCATGCAGCGCTGCCCCCATGTCGGTCACATATTCATAGACCTGGGTCGAGACCACCACGTCCATGCTGTCGGACGCGACGGGAAGCTGCTCCGCTTCCCCGTGCTCGATCGTCACCCAGCCCATGTCCGCGCAGCGCTCAGCGGCCATCGCCACCATCGCGCGCGACATGTCCACGCCGGTGACGCTGCCGGTCTCGGTCACGGCCTTGCCCATGTCATGGGCCAGAAGCCCCGGCCCGACGCCGATATCCAGCGCCGCCATGCCCGGCCGCAGCCCCATCGCCGCCATCACATGGGTCCGCTGCCCCACGACGTCAGGCGTCAGATACATCGCTTCCACCGCCCTGGCGGCGGCCGCGTCAAATTCGATCATGCCGGACATTCGCTTCCCCCCTATCGCTGATGCGCAAGCTTCATACCCGCCACCGGGCTGCGGCCCTTGAGCACGTAATCGGTGGCGATGGAGCCGAAATAGACGTCGCGCATGTCCTCGCCGCCAAAGGATACATTGGTGGGGTCATTCATCAGCGTGCCGGTGGGGTCGTGAATGAGCGTCACCATCTCCTGCGCGGGCGTGATGGCAACGATCTTGTTGGCCGCGGGCAGCGTGACCCAGAGATTGCCTTCAACGTCGAACGCACATCCATCCGTATACGGCCAATCCGCCATGTCGGCGGGCGTCGGCAGATTGTCCGGGTCCGCCTGCGCCGTGGGGAAGCTGCCGAGCACCGGGCCATAGGGCTCCATCGCCCCCAGCCGCCCGTCTGCCTGCACCGGAAACCGCACCACGTTGCCACCTGCCGTCTGGCACACATACAGATAGGCCTCGTCCGCATCGAGCGCGCAGCCATTGGCGAATTTGAGCCCGTCCGCCAGCTTCTCCACCGTCCCGTCCGGCGTGACGCGGAACACGAACCCGTCGGTCCGCCCGTCCAGCGCCCTGGGCCACGGATCGGCAAAGGTGGAGTGGGTGCAGTAGATGGTGCCGTCGCGGGCCACGGTCGGATAGTTGCAGGCGGTGAGCCGCTGCCCGTCCACTTCGGACGCCAGCACCTCGATGGCACCGGTCCCGGTGTCGAGCCGTTGCAGCGGCCCGTCTTCACCCACATAGACCCCGAAATTGGCGATCAGGATGCGGCCCTCGGCGTCCATGTTGATACCGTTGGGCGCGCCGCCCGCTTTGCCCACCCGGCGCAGGCTGCCATCGGCGAGAATTTCCGCGCAGGCGGATTGCTGGTCAGATGCCCAGACGCGGCCGTCACCGGCCACCACCACGTCTTCACAGCGCGCAAGGCCCAGGCCCTGCTTCTCGAGTGTTTCCAGCGCAATCGGCTCCAGCGGCATGCCGCCCCCTCCCCTGTTTTTATCGAGGCGGAACGGCATCACCGGCAACCGGTCACATCATGTCCCGCACATCCGATACCTTATAGGACTTGAGCGAGGCGAAGGTCACTTTCGCGCCGTTAATGGCGTCTGTGAACTCCTTCATGTGCGGCGTCTTGAAGTGATCCTCCAGCGCCACGTCATCCACCCACACCTCGTATATGCGCAAGGTGCAGTCATCGCTGATGTCACGGGCAAAGACATAATCGAGACAGCCCGGCTCCTGCCGGGTTGCCTCCACCATGCGCAGGCCCACTTCCATCAGCCGGTCCATTTCTTCCGCCGACCTGAACTTGGCGGTCCCTGACACAATCAACATGGGTTTCCTCCCGAGCCTGTTTCCGGCCCCCACATATCGCCGCCCGGGCTGCCGGTCACTGCCAGCACCTGCCGGGCGAACGAGTCTGCCTGGGCCACATCATGCACCATGAAGGGTTGCAGTTCCGTATCCCCCAGCGGCACCACGACGAGGCTTGCGGTGCGCGACCCCGGCCACCGCAGCCGCGCCCGGCGCACATGCAGCCGGTCCAGCACCGGCAATGGCATGGCCTCCACCCGCCGCGGCCACGGCCCTGCCACCGCGATCAGCCGCCGGTCGGTCAGCAGGACCATGCTCGTGCGGCGGCGCCGCAATGCCCACAGCAGAAGCCCCGGCACGGCCGCAAGCAGGATTGCCCCGGCCAGCAGCGCCAACATGCCGAGCCCCGCGACCAGCGCCCACAATCCCACGACGCCCCACAACAGGCCGATGGCGATGGCGGGTCCATAGGCCGCGCGGCCCAGCCCGGCGCGGGCCCGCACCCACTCCCCCGGCTCGAGAAGTCCTGCCGCGATTCGCCCGGGCTGTGCCGCCTTAACCACCTGTTCACCCAACCTGAAATCTGCCGCGCTGGAAGGCCCACATGACGGGTTTGTCATGTGGATTATGCTTGAAGTCATTGCCGCGGCGCACCACCTCAATGGCAGATTGACGCACCAGGTGCGGTGTGCGAGAGAAGCCCGAGGGCAGACCCCGCACGCATCTGATCGGACGAAGATCCGGGCTGCACGGTTCCGTGCGGCGGGCGCAAGGGGCAAGGCGACCGAAAGGAAGGCATACGTGACCGTAGCAGAACGCCACGACACCTCAGGCGACAGCAAATCGTGCCGCAAGGGCGAAAGCCGCGCCTGCATCATGCATATCTGGGGCGGCATCGCGATGCTGGCCGCAGGCCTGGCCCTGCTCATCATCACCTGATCTTCCGTGCCGGTTCTGACCGGTTTCCGGCAAGCAAGAGCCCGCACCCCCAGTCCTGGGATGCGGGCTTTGCCGTTCAGGAGAGGCTCGCCTGGGGGAGATCAGGCGGCAGCCGTCTGCCCGCCGAGCTTCGTTCCGAGATACCCGCGCAGTGCGGTACTTGCCGTCTCATCACCCCGGAACTTGAGGAACACCGCCTCGTCGTCCACGCGGTCGACGATGGCCGGCTGCGGCACCGGCACGCCGGGCACCTGCACCGAGATATCGGTCGCCGTCGCCAGGCCCTTGCCGCGCGCCACGCGGCAGCCGGTTTCGCTGAGATCGAACAGCTCTGTCTCGATCGTGCCGCTGGCGCATTCGATGCGCGCGCCGATCGGCTGCGGCGGCGTCACCCGCGGCTCATCACGGCGCGACATGCCTTCATGGTTACGCAGGCTGTGAATGGTCTGCGCGACCTTCTCCTGAAGGTTGGACGTTGCACCATTCAGGCCGTCAGCCACACCACGCAGCCCGTTGGCCATGTCCTGAATCTGCGACATCTCTGTCGCCACTTCTGAAATCCGGCCCGACACTTCGCGGGTGCCGGAGGCCGTCTGCTGCACATTCTCGGCGATTTCCGTGGTGGCCTTGCCCTGGTCCTTGAGGACCGCATCCACTTCCGCCGCAATCGTCTGCAGCCGGTTCACCGTGTCGCCGATGCGCTCAATGCCCGACACCGCATTGCCCGTCTGCGTCTGCACGCGGGCCACCTGGTCGGCAATGTCCTGGGTGGCCTTGCCGGTCTGGGCGGCCAGCGCCTTCACCTCACCGGCAACCACCGCAAAGCCCTTGCCCGCTTCACCGGCGCGCGCTGCCTCGATGGTGGCATTCAGCGCCAGCAGGTTGGTCTGGTCAGCCACGTCGCGGATCAGGTCCACGATGCTGCTGATGCGCTGCACTTCCTCGTTAAGGCCGCTCACCACCCCGGCGATCTGCTGGGCTTCACCCGTCACTTCGGTGATGGCCGCATTGGTGCTCTCCATCTGCCGCGCCACTTCCTGGACGCTGGTAGAAAGCTCCTCGGTGGCCGCCGCAATCGTCTCAACGGAGGTCGTTGCTTCCTCCGATGCGCCGGCCACCGAGGCAGAGGCTGTTTCGACCCGGCCCGTGGCCCCGGTCATCTCGGTGGAGGACGTGTCCAATGCACCGGTCTGCTGGACGATATTGTCCACCGCCCCGCGCACTTCCGCGTCCAGCGTGGCGGCAAGACCCTGCAATTCTTCCCGCAGCAGCTTGTCGCCCGCTTCGATGTAAACCGAGATGGCCAGTTCCATGTCGAGCATCACCGCACGGATGACGGCTTCGCACATGAGGTCGATATTCTTGCGCTTGCCCGCCCCGCGCACGATCGAAATAAGATCGCCGAGCACGATGGCATAACCGGCCACATACCAGCGCGGCTCCAGGCCGATGCGCTGGTGGGCGTTACCGATGGCGACGGCACGGCCGAAATAGTCTTCGCCGAACTTGCCGCCGAACAGCAGCTGCCAGTGTGCCTGCTGTGCCTTCTTGAGATAGTCGATCTTGCCGTCACCGCCGAGGTGACCCTGAAGCGCCGGGTAGGCGCTGAGATGGGCATAGAACTTGTCGAGAATTCCGTCGAGCTTCCCCTCCAGCAGCGGCCAGACCTCCGTCAGCGCTGCCTTGTGCCCGTCTTCGATACCAATGAAATCCAGCCGCGCCAGCCGCTGTTTTTCAGTAATGACCTGCGTCTCCATTGGGTTTGTCCCCCAGCCAAATGAGTACGGGTACGAGGTTGCATCCGAAGGCGATAAAATTTGATTAAATACCTTATTACCTTAGGTATAGTTGAAGTCATGATTACTATCTATGCGCGAAAATTGGCGCTCTTAGTGACAATCATTACTTACAATAGGTAGTTGTGAGACATCAGATACACTCGAAACGTGTATTCTGTTTACCAGAAATCCGCGGAAATCCGCCACGGGCCCGGGTGCGCGTCTGCAATCCGATTGATCCTGATCAAACACACATCCTCAGCAGAAAAAAACGCGTCTGACCGTTTCACGACACCTCGGAACATGGGTGGGGGGCTGCCTGTTGTCTTGACATGACCTCCCGCCGCCTCAGGTGACGGGGGGATGGTTTGCGCCACCGACCCGGAAACGGCAAGCGGCGCGGACCGGCACGCAACAGACGACGCAACCGAAAGGAGGTCCTTCGTGACCTATCCCGAAACCGCCCGCGCCGCCACGCAGCCTGAAGCCACCCATGACGTGGATCCGGACCTGAAGCTCGACCGCCAGGAAGCCCGCCAGGGCAAGACCGGCCTCAATGTCCGCTACGTGCTGGCCATCTCCCTGGCCGCCGCCATCCTCGCCATGGCGCTGATCTACACCGCCGGCACCGCGTAACAGCGCATCACGCCGGGCATGCCGCCCGCACGCTCAGCCCGCGCCCTCCTCAAAAAAAGGAGACAGCGCGGGCGGGGGCGCTGCGGACACCAGGCCCTGCCATCACACCACGCGGACATAGCCGGCCAGACCGGTCTTCTGGTGTTCGATGACGTGGCAGTGAAACGCCCAGTCGCCGGGATTGTCGGCGACCAACGCCACATCGATCACTTCATTCCGCTGCAACAGCACCGTGTCCGTCGGATTGGTGGCAAGCGTCCGCCTGTTCGAGCGGATCGGCGTGAACACCAGCCCGTGCAGGTGAATGGGATGGGCGTTGGGCGACTCATTGCGCAGCCGCAGCACATAGCTGCGCCCGAGTTTCAGCGTCGCCACCGGCCCGACGCCCTCAACGGCGTCGCCCGGCCACGGCGTGCGGTCGATGGACCAGAAGCTGTAGCCGAAAGTGCCGCATAGCCCGTTATCGGCGCCGCTGCCATCCGGCGTCCAGCCGAACACCAGCTCCTGCATCTCGGCTTTGGCAAGATCAGGCACCGGCAGCGGATTGGCCGGCAGCACCGGCACCTCCCGCATGTGGCGCCCCAAACTTGCGCCGGCCGTCCGCAGCCGGACCATGTCCTGCTGGCCGAAGCCGAGCCTGGCCACGACAGCAAGCTCGACGCCGTCCGCATCCGGCATCCGCAGCGCCACGTCCACCCGCTGCCCCGGCGACAATGCCAGCGGCGCGTCCGCCGTCGGCCACGGCACCTCCTCACGCACCGGGTGCCCGTCCCAGGCGATGATCCGCCCCGGCACATCCGGCAGCACGAGCTGATAGATCCGCGCCGTATCGGTCGCCGCGAGCCGCAGCCGCACAAGCCCGCCCGCCGGAACGTCTTCCACCGGGCTGACCTGCCAGTTGGTGGTCAGCACATTGCCCAGCGTGCCGCCGCGTGCCGCCCCGCGCGGGGTGAAATAAGGCAGCAGCTGCCCATCATCTCCGAGGCGGAAATCCTTTAGGTTGAGCGGCACATCGGCGTCGAAGCCCATGTCCTCGGCTTCCTCGACGACGAGAATGCCCGTCAGCCCCTGCGCCATCTGCCGCATGGTCATGCAATGGGGGTGATACCAGTAGGTGCCCGCATCCGGCGGCGTGAAGACATAGTCGAACGCCTCCCCCTCGCCGACCGGGAACTGGGTGAGATAGGGCACGCCATCCATGGCGTTGGGCAGGCGGATGCCGTGCCAGTGCATGGTGGTGTAGTCAGGCAAAGCATTGACCAGCCGCAGATGCGCCGGCTGCCCCTGCTTCAGCCGCAGCACCGGCGGCGGCGCGCCGTCCGCCAGGCTCACGAGCCCCGCGGTCTCAGGCCGGTCCGCCCCGAACGTGTAGGATGTCTCCCGCACCTGCAGCTCGATCGGATCGCGGCCCGCGCGCCCGCTATCAGCCGCGCGCCAAAGCCCGTACCCGCCTGCCGCTAGGGCTCCGGCGCCTGCCGTGCCGAGAAGGAACTGACGTCTGTCCATGGAGTTCACCTTAGGCCCGCGCGCCCTGCCCGGCACCAGAGCGAAATGCCGCAAGCGGTACGACCTGCTGCCATCCCCTGCCATCTCGCCCCTTCCAAATCCGGGGGCGGCGTACCATATTCGTTCCCATGTCCGAGACCTCGAAAACCTCCCCCAGGCCGAAGCGCCAGACCACCGCGAAGAAGACCGCCGCGAAGAAGACGGCCGCAAAGAAAAAGACGGCGGCGAAGAAGCCTGCGCGTGAGGCGGCGCGGCGGGATGATTTGACGCCCGCCACTGCCGACGCCTATCCGCTGCCCGCTGACCAGGCCGTCACGGAAGTTCAGGGCCAGAACGGTGGGGGCATGGCGGAAGCGCCGGGCGCGTCGTTCGTGCCCGCCGCCGAGGTGGACCCGAAGGAAGCCTTCAAGCTCGACGGCTCGGGCGCCGGTCTCAAATATCTGCCTGACGTGCCCTATGAGCCGCACCGCCCGGCCCGGCCGGAGAAGGCGCTGCCCAATGTGCGCTTCCGCGTGGCGTCCGACTATGAGCCCGCCGGCGACCAGCCGCAGGCGATCAAGGAACTGGTCGAGGGCGTGGAGGCCAATGAGCGCGACCAGGTGCTGCTCGGCGTCACCGGCTCCGGCAAGACCTACACCATGGCCAAGGTCATCGAAGCGACCCAGCGCCCGGCCATCGTGCTGGCCCACAACAAGACCCTGGCCGCCCAGCTCTACAGCGAGTTCAAGAACTTCTTCCCCGACAACGCGGTGGAGTATTTCGTCTCCTATTACGACTACTACATGCCCGAGGCGTATATTCCGCGTACGGACACCTTCATCGAGAAGGAAAGCACGATCAACGAGCAGATCGACCGGATGCGCCACGCCGCCACCCGCGCTTTGCTGGAACGCGACGACGTCATCATCGTCGCCTCGGTCTCCTGCATCTACGGTATCGGCTCGGTCGAGACCTATACGTCGATGACCTTCGACCTCAAGAAGGGCCAGCGCATCGACCGCAACCAGATCCTCGCGGACCTCGTGGCGATCCAGTACAAGCGCAACGACGTGGCCTTCCAGCGCGGCACCTTCCGCGTGCGCGGCGACACGGTGGAAATCTTCCCCGCCCACTATGAGGACCGCGCCTGGCGCGTCTCGATGTTCGGCGACGAGATCGAGGAGATCACCGAGTTCGACCCGCTGACCGGCCAGAAATCCGCCAGCCTCGACGCCATCAAGGTCTACGCCAACAGCCACTATGTGACCCCGCGCCCGACGCTGGCCCGCGCCATCGAGGGCATCAAACAGGAATTGAAGGCGCGCCTTGCCGAATTCACCGCCCAGGGCAAGCTCCTGGAAGCCCAGCGCATCGAGCAGCGCACCCAGTTCGACCTGGAGATGATGCAGGCCACCGGCTCCTGCGCCGGCATCGAGAACTATTCCCGCTGGCTGACCGGCCGCAAGCCCGGCGAGCCGCCGCCCACGCTGTTTGAGTATGTCCCCGACAACGCGCTCATCTTCGTTGATGAGAGCCACCAGACCGTGCCGCAGATCGGCGGCATGTTCCGCGGCGACTACCGGCGCAAGTCAACGCTGGCCGAATACGGCTTCCGCCTGCCCTCCTGCGTGGACAACCGGCCCATGCGGTTTGAGGAATGGGACGCCATGCGCCCGCAGACAGTCTTCGTCTCCGCCACCCCGGCGCAATGGGAGCTGGACCAGACAGGCGGCGTCTTCGTGGAACAGGTGATCCGCCCCACGGGCCTCACCGACCCCGTGACCGAGATCCGCCCCGTCGCCACCCAGGTGGAAGACCTGATCGCCGAGGTGAAGGACGTGGCAGCGCAAGGCTACCGCTCGCTCGTCACCGTGCTGACCAAGCGCATGGCCGAGGACCTGACCGAATACATGCACGAGCAGGGCGTGCGCGTGCGCTACATGCATTCGGACATCGACACGCTGGAACGCATCGAGATCATCCGCGACCTGCGCCTCGGCGCCTTCGACGTGCTGGTGGGCATCAACCTGCTACGCGAGGGCCTCGACATTCCCGAATGCGCCCTCGTCGCCATTCTCGACGCCGACAAGGAAGGCTTCCTGCGCTCGGAAACCTCCCTCGTCCAGACCATCGGCCGCGCCGCCCGCAACGTCGACGGCCGGGTTATTCTGTACGCGGACAATATCACCGGCTCGCTCGAACGCGCGCTGGAGGAAACCGAACGCCGCCGCAAGAAGCAGCTCGCCTATAATGAGGAGCACGGCATCACGCCGCAAAGCGTCAAGGCCAACATCTCCGATGTGCTCGACAGCATGTATGAGCGCGACCACGTCCGCGTGGAAGGCGCGACGGGCAAGGACGGCGAAAGCATCCTCCTGGCCGGCCACAACCTCAAAACCCACATGGAAGACTTGGAACGCCGCATGAAAGACGCCGCCGCCGACCTCGAATTCGAGGAAGCCGCAAGGCTGCGCGACGAGCTCAAGCGGCTGCAGGAAACGGAGCTGGCCGTAGCAGATGATCCGATGGTGCGGCAGGAGGCGTTGGGTGGGACGCAACGTGAGAGGCAGCGTGAGAGCCGGACCCGGCCTAAACGCGGCCGGGGCTCAAAGCGCCAATGACGCTTTGAGAACGACCAACGGGTTAGCTGTCGCGGGCAATCCAACAGTACGTCACAAGGACCTCAGCTGGACGCAAGGGCACGAGCAGAAGGCTTAGCCACGGCGGCAACAATGAACAACTACCCCCTAATCAGCTGAACGCTACCTAGTCGTATCAAGCGAAGGTGCAATGGGTTGCGCCGCATCATCGGCATCAATTAGATTCACTCCAGTCTTCGGGAGAATGCTGTAGCAATGCAAATTAGCAAGAATGAAAGCCGTAGGTCGCCAGAACCCTTCCTAAAGTGGGCCGGTGGAAAACGATGGCTGTCGACCAGCGGTCACCAAATTGTTCCCCGTGAATACAATAGATATATTGAACCCTTTCTCGGCGGGGGTTCCGTATTTTTCTCTGAAATGCCTGAAAAAGGCACATTATCGGATGTCAACTTGGAATTGACCGAAACATACAAGGCAATTCGCGATGATTGGCAAATTGTTCAAAGCATTTTGTCCCAACACCAGACACAACATAGCAAAGACTATTATTACAAAATCAGGAATAAGATTTATAAAGACAGATTCGAGAAGGCCGCACGCTTTATATATCTGAACCGAACCTGCTGGAATGGATTATATAGAGTAAACCTTAAAGGTCAATTCAACGTCCCCATAGGGACAAAAAGCTCTGTTTTACTTAAAACAGATAAGTTTGACATTATTTCAGAACTATTGAGAAATTTTGTAATCGAAAACAGAGACTTCGCACAGTCAATTAAAACATCAAGGGAAAACGATTTCATATTTTGCGACCCACCATATACTGTTAAACATAACTTCAATGGTTTCGTTAAATACAATGAAAAACTCTTCTCATGGGATGACCAAATAAGGCTAAGGGATTGCCTGGAGCGCGCCCATGAAAGGGGAACAAGAATAACAGTTACCAATGCAGACCACGAATCAATCAGGGAGATTTACAAGAGAGAAATCTGGAATAAAAAAAGAATGCACCGGAGTTCGGTAATATCTGCAAGCTCGAATTTCAGATCCGAAACTTCTGAACTTCTAATTAAGAATTGGTAGCATGTAGATGAAAATGAAACCATTCAAGAATTGTGAAAGAACAGACTTTCTTGAGGCCTCTAAAGAAATATTGGTCGTAGCGACTTTTTCGTTTATGCCGCTATGGCTGGGCATGGTCATTTTCTCGGCCTTACCAACTACTGGTGCATTATCAAGTTTTCTAAAAGAATTTTCATCCTCGGGTGATGCGCTATTAACGTCCAGCGCACTAGTTGGTCCACTGATTTACCTCATCACAAAAAGATATGGGAATTTTCCAAACGATTTCACAATGCATTTTCCAGCAGGGTGGTTCTTTATCATTCTTTCGATGATAATTTGCATAATATCAGCAGGTCTTTTTGGTTTTTACGGAACCAATCAAAACCTAATAGATACAAATTCAGACGCAATGAAGAATTGGTCAATAATAATCACATTTCTTGCCATATCTAACTTATTTTTTACTAGCGTCATTAGAAACTCCATGGACAGAGGTGCTCCAAATATTATGAGATCGGATACACAGAGTTTCTTGGATGATTGGCAGAAGTGAAATGATTGAAGAAACCAACTTGCCAGACCCCGACACAATTGAGTTGTCATTCCCAGCCATCAGGGTTCGACAGCCTATTGGAGATATTTTTTCTGCAGTCATTGATGCAAATTCCATACGGAAAATAACCTACTTTGACGTGCGCAGGGTGCTTCGAGACGAAAGAGATATTGAGAAGTTTCTTGGAGTCCAGAGGCCGCTACATGAAAAACGAGTGTCCGAGATAAAGGATTATGTTCAATTTATCGATGCCACCTTTCCAACTTCGATTATTATTTCTGTCGAAAATGAATACGCTCGCTTTGATGAAGATAAAAACATTATTACAATAACAAATACGCGGGAGGGTGAGAAAAAACCCTCAATAGCTATTAGCAACACTTGTCGTGTACTGGATGGTCAGCACAGAATAGCAGGTCTTGAAGGGGTGAAAGAAGGTCATTTCGACTTAATGGTTTCTATTTTTGTCGGGGCAGACATTTCTGACCAAGCTTATGTTTTTGCAACTGTGAATTTGGAGCAAACTAAAGTTAATCGCAGTCTTGCATTTGATTTATACGAATTAGCTAGATCGCGAAGCCCCTTTAAGACATGCCATAACATTGCTGTTGCTCTAGACCGAGACGATGAAAGCCCCTTCTACCGGCGCATAAAAAGATTGGGGGTATCAACACCAGGGCGTAGCGGAGAAACAATTACTCAGGCAACGTTTGTTAACTCCTTGATCCCTTACCTTTCTAAAGATCCAAAAGCTGACCGAGATGCACTTATGAGAGGCAAAAAACTGCCTCTCATTTCAGAGGATCAAAGTAGAAAATTGATTTTTCGCAACATGTTTATCAAAGAGGAAGATAAGAAGATAGGAAAGATTATAGAGCAGTACTTCTTAGCCGTTGAGCAACGCTGGATTCATGCTTGGAAGACTGGCGGAACCGGCTATATTTTAAACAGAACAAATGGGTTTCGCGCATTAATGTCTGTGTTTGGCGACGCTTACAACTTTTTTGCACAGCCGGGACAAATGGTTTCAAAGTCAGATTATTTAAGGCTTTTCAATGATGTCCCCTTTGAGAGCGACCATTTCACCAGTAAGAACTTTTCTCCGGGAAGCACAGGCGAATCTGAATTGCGAAGACTGTTGCGTGAACACATGTTCGAAAAGCGCGGTCGTTTAATTTAGAAAACACTTATCCCCGCCCCCACTCCCCTGCCTCATACTCACCGCACCTTCTCCTGAGGGCATCCCGGGCCGTCCGGGCTCTGGGGGGAGGGCGGCGCCTGGAGCGGGGCCGGGGTCATCCGTCGGCGGATGGGGCCGGGTCTG
>Ga0256829_1002362_pt1 | contig 14142 bp, 17 predicted proteins | sample 131447metaG_FD_185979 | JGI IMG/M metagenome (GOLD analysis project Ga0256829, IMG submission 185979) | Hydrothermal vent microbial communities from Lau Basin, Pacific Ocean - 131-447 | ecosystem: Environmental > Aquatic > Marine > Hydrothermal vents | place: Pacific Ocean: Lau Basin | collected...
TGATAGCACAAGCTTTTGGACTGGAGTATCTAAACGCAGCTAAAGAAGAACTTATAGCCATTGATGGCATAGGCGATGAGATGGCTGAGAGTTACTTGGAGTTTATGAGAGTAAATCGTGAAACAGTGCAAAAATTGCAAGCGATTTTAGAGCCTGTCGCACCTGAGAAAAAAGAGGAAGCAAAAGAGAACCCTTTTAAAGGAAAAACCATTGTTCTAACAGGAAGCATGAGCAAACCAAGACCAAAAATAAAAGAGATGTTAGAGTCTTTAGGTGCAAAAGTTTCAGGAAGTGTGAGTAAAAAGACGGATTATCTTATTTATGGCGAAGATGCTGGAAGTAAGTATGATAAGGCTGTGAGTTTGGGTGTGGCTACACTCACTGAGGATGAGATGCAAAGTATGCTTTAATTTCTATACAATTATCTTTATATTAGTAGTTATTATAATAAATATGCTATTATTATCAAAATAAAGGTATTTGTATTTCAAGGATTTAGTATGAGTCAAATTAATTTTTTTACTACGAATGATGAAATAGCAAAACTGTTAGCTTCACGGATAAAGAGTGAAAGAGTGGCGCAACACTTAAAACAAGAACAACTTGCTCAAAAGGCAGATGTAAAAATAGGAGTGGTAAGAAACTTAGAACAAAATGCAAAAATAACGCTGCATAATCTCATTGCAATATTAAGAGCATTACAAAAACAAGAGATATTTAATGAACTTTTTGACTTTGAAAAAGAGAGAATTGCAGTTGATGCTTTTAAGTATGAAGAAGAGATGCGCAAGAAAAAAAAGCAGAGAGTATATGATGCAAAACAATTATAGATGTCAAGTTTACTTGTGGGATCAACTTGTTGGGGAGATGGTTCTTGTCAAGGAAAGTGTTTATTTTAAAGGAAAAATCATTGCCCTCAAAGGAAGCATGAGCAAACCAAGATTAAAAATAAAAGAGATACTAGAGTCTTTAGGCGTGAAAGTTTCAGTGAGTTTCACTTTAGTTTTGATATAATTCTAATATGAATAGGAGGCAATGATTATGCAAACATTAACAATAAATATTCAAGATGGTTTTATTCAAGATTTTCTATCAATCGTAGAGCATTATAAAGGAAAAATACAAATTCAAAAAGATGAGAATTTGGAATATGACCCATATTTTTATGAAAGAAGAGAACAGCTTCAACAGGATATGAATGATATAGATAGTGGTAAAATTGAGATGCTATCACAGGAACAATACGATAAAGAAATAAATAGTTTTTTTACAGAGTTAAAATCAAAATATGCAGATTAATCGTTCTCCACGATACAAAAATAATTTGTTTCAAATTTTAGACTATATCGCACAAGATAAACTTAGTGCAAGTGAAAAATTTCTAAATGAGCTTGATAAATTAATAAACAATCTTCCAAATTTTCCATTTAAATTTAGAAAATCAAAATACTTTGATAATGAGAATATTAGAGATATGATTTACAAGGGGTATACTATAATTTATAGGGTAAATGAAGCAAAAAGCACTATTGACATAGTTCGTATTTTTCATAAAAATAAGCCACCCTTAAAAGAAGGAATATAATTTTAATGCGTTTAGATAATTATCTCGTAGAAAAAGGTTTTGTTGATAGTCGTAACAAAGCACAGGCTCTTATAAAAGAGGGGCTTGTTTTTGTAAATGAAAAAGTGGCAAAAAAAAGTTCTTATAGAGTAGAAGAGAGTGATAGTGTAAATGTGCAGGAACATAGGTCGTATGTCTCTCGTGCTGCGTTTAAGTTGGATGCTTTTTTAGAAGAGCTGCGTTTAGATGTGCAAGGAAGAGTCGCTCTTGATATTGGTTCTTCTACTGGTGGGTTTACTCAGGTGCTTTTAGAGCGTAATGTTGCTGAGGTAAACGCAGTGGATGTTGGGCGTGACCAACTGCACCACTCTTTGCGTGAAGATGAAAGAGTGAATGTTTACGAGGGGTGTGACATTCGTAAATTTGAACCAAATCGTACTTTTGACTTGGTTGTCAGTGATGTTGCGTTTATCTCTTTACTCTATATTTTAGAGGATGTGCAGAGACTTGCATCGCGAGATATTATTTTACTCTTTAAGCCGCAGTTTGAAGTGGGGCGTGATGTCAAGCGTGATAAAAATGGTGTTGTTCTTGACAAAAAAGCCATTGCAAACGCAATGCAAAAGTTTGAAGACGCTTGTCTCTTAAAGGAGTGGAAATTGGTGCAAAAATCCCCTTCATCACTTACAGGAAAAGAGGGAAATTTAGAGTATTGTTACTACTTTAAAAAGTAGTCGTACTGTTTATTTGAGTAAAATTAGTGTTGCTAAACCTAAAAATACAAAAAATCCCATAGCATCTGTAGCTGTTGTGAGTAGTAGTGGCGACGCGATAGCAGGGTCAATGTTAAAGCGTTTCATAATGATAGGTAAAAATGAACCAATAAGACCCGCTAATGAGAGGTTTATAATGATAGCTAGAGCAACAACAGCACCGAGCATCGGTTGATGAAACCAGAAGTATGCTAAAACTCCCACAACAACGCCAACTATAAGACCATTGACAATACCAATAAGAAACTCTTTTCCCATTATTTTGTATGCCATTGTTTTGCTGATTTCTCCAAGGGCTAAACGCCGCACTGTTACGGTGACGGCTTGATTACCAACATTACCGCCAAGTGCTGCAACAACGGGCATCAGGACAGCGAGTGTAACTATTTGCTCTATTGTTCCTTTAAAGTGATTTACAACTAATGCAGAGAGGAGAATTGCACAAAGGTTAATGAAAATCCATTCAAGTCTTTTTCTTTGTGCTGTAGCAAAACTTTTTTCAGCTTCATGGTGTGTTCCAAGCATATTGAGTGCCTGTTTCTCTTCTTCAACACGAATAAATATATAGGCATCATCAAAAAGAATACGCCCAAGAAGTTTTTTACTTTTATTTACAACACCAAGTGTAGAGAGGTCGTTTTCTTCAAAAAGTTTTACGGCAGTATGAATGTCTGCATGTTCATTAATCATCAATGCTTGGGGTAAATTTTCTTTCTCCATGATTTGCTCAATGGTTTGGGTATCATCATAAAGCAGTAGTTTACTAATATCTAAAACACCAAGCAGATGCTCTTTTTTGGTGATGATAAAGAGCTTATTAAACGCAGCGTGAGTGAGGGATGCCTTCTCATAAGTTTGTATTTTTTGTTTTATATCTAAAACTGTTTCATCTTGAGTGGCACTGAGAAGTTCAAGATGCATATAGGCACCAACCTCATTGTCTTCGTATTCTAAAAGCTGTTTAATTGTATGTTGCTGCTCTTTTTTTAGTAGTTTATATATATTTTTTTCGAGTGTTTCATCTATATGTTTTATGCGATTGATGAGATGTTTTGCTCGATTACTCTCAGCGTAGGAGACTGCCTCTGCTAGTTTTTGATAAGAAATATTTTTGATGATATGTTTAAACTCTTCATGAGGTAGTTTGAGAAGTTTTTGTGCAAGCTGTTCTATGGGTGTATCATCTATTGTCATGCAGTAAAAATCCTTTTGTATATGTTATAATGTGGTTATAATGTAATTATAGTCATTTTTAAGGAAAAAGTGTAAATGAAAAAAACGACATCCGTTGCTATAGGTGGATTTGACGGTATGCATATTGGACATCAGGCACTTTTTTGTGAACTTGATGCAGATGGTACTGTTGTAGTTATTGATGCAGGGTATGCGAACTTAACACCGAAAAATTTTCGGGAGTTACATACAAAACATAAAGTAGAAATATTGCAGCTTGATGCAATCCGTCATCTTGATGGGAGAGGTTTTGTGGAGCTTTTGGGGCGACACTTTCCAAAACTTAAGAAGATTGTTGTCGGATATGATTTTCATTTTGGAAAAGATAGAAAGTACTCTTTTGCTGATTTGAGAGAGCTTTTTGAAGGAGAAGTAGTTGTGGTAGATGAAGTAAAACATAATAATGACTCAGTACATTCGCATAAAATTCGTGCCAAGTTGCAAATAGGTGATATAAAAGGAGCGAATGAGTTTTTAGGCTATAACTACAGCATTCATGGGAGTCTAATAAAAGGACAAGGTCTAGGTTCAAAGGAACTCTTTCCTACTATAAATTTAGAAGTAGGGGACTTTTTACTTCCAAAAGAGGGTGTGTATGTAACAACAACGCGTATAGATGATGAAGAGCATTTTCATCCATCTGTAAGTTTTATTGGACATCGCGAAAGTACCGATGGTTCGTTTGCGGTAGAGACGCATATACTTGATGGCGTGATAGAGTGTAAGCAAAAAGCAGAAATTCGTTTTGTCTCTTTTTTGCGAGATAATGAAAAATTTGCAAGTTTAGATGCACTTAAAGTTGCAATAAAAAAAGATATAGCCAAGGCTACTAAAGAGCTAAAATTGTTAGCACTCTAAAAAGGAAAACATTGCAAAGAGAATACTTAGAAAACAGAAATAAAATAAACTTCAAATTTGAACAGAATAAAGATGATTTTATTGTAGATGAAATACCTATAAAATTTAAAGGAAATGGAAATTTTCTTATTTTACATGTGAAAAAAGTGGAGCTTACCACATGGGACATGATAGCTGCGTTTGCAGAGTTTTTAAATCTGCCTGCCGAGAAGATAGGCTATGCAGGGTTAAAAGATAAACATGCAACAACTACACAGTATATAAGTGTGGAGGCAAAATATGAAAAAGCACTTAAAAAGTTTAAACATTCTCAAATTAAAATTTTAGATACAACACGTCATATTCATTCCATTCGTATGGGTGATTTAGAGGGAAATCGTTTTAGCATCAATCTTTTTGAGGTTTCACAAATCGAAGCAGGGCAAATTGAAAAGCTTGCCCGAAAGAGTGAGAAAAATGGATTGCCAAACTATTTTGGCTACCAAAGATTTGGTAGAGATGAAGACTCTATAGAACAAGCCAAAGCAATGATAGCTGGAGATTTATATATAAACGATGCAAAATTAAAAAAGTTTCTTATCTCTATCTATCAGAGTCAATTTTTTAATGATTGGCTTAGAGAGAGAGTTATATTGTCTCGTGAAGAAAATGGTGGTAAATTTATGCTTTTAGAGGGCGATGTTTATCTCTCAGATGAAGAGAAACTCTTTACGCCAAAAAATATTCCTCAAAAAGATTTTGATGCACATAAAGTTGTACCAACAGGACTACTTATAGGTCGTAATGTTTACAGAGCAAGAGCAAAAGCTCGTGAAATAGAAGAAAAATATGACGATGAATTTTTGTACGATAAAGGTCTGCGTAGAGCAGCACTTATATTTCCACAAGATATAAAATTTGATTATAGAAATAATTTTGATATTTTAAACATTGCGTTTACTCTTCCAAAAGGTGCTTATGCAACAGTATTTTTAGAAAATATAGCCAACAAGAATTTTTCTGCAAAGATGGTAAAAGTTAGTAAAAAATAGCTTTTATCTATCTACCATTCCTCTTCTTCTGCGTTTATATCTGCATCATCGTAGGGATCCATATGTATTAAAATGTGTAGTTTTTTATCTTTATCAAATAGTTTTTTGATTTTAGCTTCTACTTTATCGGCGATTGTATGAGCATCGTACAACGATATAGAGACATTAAAAACTGCATGGAAAGATATGAAAACATGAGAACCTGAGATTCTTGTTTGTAGATAGTGGTATGTCGTAATCTCTGGCTCAGCATCTAAAATCTCTTTTATTTTATCTATGTCCTCTTTTGGCAGGGAAACATCAAGAAGCATTAAGACTCCCTCTTTGATGATTGGAATGGCTGAGTAAATCATATAAATAGCAATAGCGACACCTAAAATAGGGTCAATAAGCTCCTCTCCTGTGTAGTGCACTGCTACAAGGGCAAAGAGTACCGCTGCGTTTGAGAATATATCTGTTTTGTAGTGTAGGGCATCTGCACGGATGACCATATTTTTTGTTTTTTTTGCAACATAGTTTAAAAAAAGTACCAACAATCCTGTAATGACAAGCGAAATTATCATCACGAGAATACTATCACCCATGTAGCGTATAACTTCCGGATGGAACATTTTTGAGATAGCTTCATAGAGGATGAAAAGAGCAGAAAGAGAGATAATAGTTCCCTCAATAACAGCTGCAAGTGGTTCTAATTTACTGCGTCCAAAATGAAACTGCTCATCAGGATTTTTTTCTGAGTTATGTAGGGCAAAGTAGTTAAATAGAGAAACTGTTAAATCTAAAAGACTGTCAATGGCAGATGCAAGAACAGCAATAGAACCACTTAAAACTCCGATGGTTAATTTGATAAGTACTAAGAGTGCGGCAACACTACTTGAAGCTACGGTAGCTTTTTTTTCTAAACGCATAAAAGACCCTATTTTTTAGATACAATTATAGTAAAATTTAACTATAACAGCGATTAAAATGGATATTAAAAAGATACAAAACGATAGAAAAAAATGGATGACTTGGAAAAACATCGCTCCTCTGCGTAAGGCGTTGGATGATTTAGAAGATGTACCTTGTAAAGTGACACTTGGAGATGTTGTGAAAATTTCAGGCGATTTTGATGAAAAAAGTATTTATGATACTGCAAAACTGCTTATGCCTTGGAGAAAAGGACCTTTTGAAGTTGGAGAGACTTTTATAGATTCTGAGTGGAAAAGTGATGTGAAGTACAATCTTTTACGCCCTCATTTTAATCTGAAAGGGAAAAAAGTTGCCGATATAGGATGCAATAATGGCTACTATATGTTTCGTATGCAAGAGGATAATCCTGCTCTTTTAGTGGGCTTTGATCCCTCCCCACTTTATAAAACGCAGTTTGATTTTATAAATCATTTTGTAAAGAGTGAAATAGTTTACGAGCTTTTAGGTGTTGAGCATTTGGAATTTTATGAAGAGAAGTTTGACACTATCTTTTGTCTTGGAGTTTTGTATCATCGCAGTGACCCAGTTGCTATGCTTAAATCTCTTTACAAAGGTTTAGAGAAAAAAGGTGAAGTGATTTTAGATACTTTTTACATTGATGGTGAAGAGGAGATGGCATTATGTCCAGAGTCTAGCTACTCTAAAATTCCAAATATCTACTTTGTTCCAACCATTAAAGCACTTAAAAACTGGTCAATGAGAGCGGGATTCACTGCGTTTGAAGTGCTTGAAACCTCTGTTACGGATGTAGGTGAGCAGAGAAAAACAGAGTGGATAGAGGGACAATCACTTGAAGATTTTTTAGATAAAGATGACAAAACAAAAACGGTTGAGGGCTATCCCGCTCCACAGCGTGTTTATGTAAGATTAATTAAGGACAAAAAATAATGTCAACAACACAAGAAGAAGATTTTGAATTAGATGATTATAGAGATGAAAAAGAGCAAGTATTGGTACAAACACATGAGCGTGTAAATCAAAACCTTTGTGGTGAAATAGTAAAGATAGAGTTAGGATATGTTGAGTTAAGGCTAACAACTATTGTTGATATGCTTGCTGATGATATTGGGCTAATTCATGGTGGGTTTATATTTGGTGCGGCAGATTATGCGGCGATGCTTGCGGTCAACGAGAGAAATGTAGTTCTTGTAGCAAGTGATTGTCAGTTTCTCTCTCCTGTAAAACTGCATGATGAAGTAAATGTTGTTGCAAGAGTTCGTCATAAAGAGGGTCGTAAACGCAATGTTCATGTTGAAGCTTTTGTACTTGACATTAAAGTTTTTGAGGGTGAATTTAAAACCGTCATCACAGAAAAACATGTGCTTAAACTTCATCTTCTTGATGATGAAGAGAAAGCAAGTGGTACTCCAAAGGAGGAAAATTAAGTAGCTTTGGAGTAGAATTATAAAATGTAGATTTTTTATGGAATTTAGTATGGATATAAATATGTTTTTGGATGATGAAATGGGTAAAGATTATTTTACATGGATTAATGACGATGAAAAAGAGTTCCTTGAACATATGCTTCATAAGCTGCTTGGTACTGATGATTCGAATATTAAAGTACTAGAGCAGGTAGGTTCTGATATTTACAAAAAAGGGATTAGTTTTTCGAAACTGGCAATTTTTTTAGATCTGTTTTCTTATAAATTGACTTTAGAACAAAAAGAACAACTAAGAAAAAATGAAAATAAGTTAGCTTACGGATACTTGCAACAAAGGCTCCCAAAAGAGATAAAAACACTCAAACTCGGTATAAATAATAATACGAATTTTGTAGGAAAAAGCGATTTAGCCATTGTAGATGAGTTACTTATTTGGCTTGAAACACTTGTAGATAGTCTTTTTAATGATACAAAGCCACCACGTATTGAGCATCGTATTAATGAATTTATAGATTTTGTAGAGCAAAGAGCTGGTTTGTTTTTTGATGATGAAGAGGTTAAAGAAGACTTTTTAAAAACAAACAAAGAACTCTATGCTTGTGCTATTGAAGCGGTGAATTTTTTTGAACGTAAGCAGTATTTTTATTTTTGTATCATATATATTGAAATGATAGCACTTTTTTTAAAAATGGCAACACTACTGAGTGGGATGTTTGTTGAAGAGGAATTACTCTCTATTTATATTGATCCAATTACTCTTTTGCCAAACCGTTTTCAACTGATTAAAGATATGCAACTCATTCAAAATGTGTATGTGCTTATCTTTAATATTAAGTCTTTTTCTCGCTTTAATGTTAGTTATGGGTATGATATTGGTGATGCTATACTTAAAAAAGTTGCCAAATTTTTAATGAAATCAGATGCTATAAAATCATATAGAATTTATGGAGATGAGTTTGCTATTTTGGTTGAAAACCCACAACAGGCAGAGGAGATTTATAAAAAACTCAATGAATCTATTAACATTGTTATAGAAGGTGAAAAATATGACATACTTTTTTATGGAGCATATGATTATTTTATTCCAAATTCTTTAGAGAGTTGTGAATTTGCTCTTTTTAAAGGGAATAAGAGAGATATTATTAATTCTGCGGAAATCAAAGGACTTATTGCAAATGTAAAAGATGAAATATCACTCACACAAAAACTGAAAGAGATTATGTTACAGGATAACATTGTGCCATATTATCAACCGATTTATTTGACAGATAAAAAGATTGATAAGGTTTTAAAGTATGAAGTTTTGATGCGTTTACGCTATGGCGAAAAAATACTTGAACCAGCTGATTTTATGGAGACACTTCTAAAAGCACCTTTTTATGTGGAGTTTACAAAGTCAATACTCATAAAAAGTTTTAAGATGTTTGAAAATAGTACTATGACGTTTAGTGTGAATTTCTCTCTACAAGATTTAAATGATAAAGGTGTCAATATTTTACTTGAAACACTTTGTTTGAAGTATCCGGAAACTGCTTCAAGGCTTACAATTGAAATCTTAGAAAATGAAGCATTACAAGATTTTGATCAGTTAAACCAATTTTTTAAACGCTATAGGAAATATGACGTTAAGTATGCCTTAGATGATTTTGGAAGTGGGTACTCAAATTTTGTTCAATTTGCAAATCTTGACATTGATTTCTTAAAAATAGATGGAACAATCATCTCAAACTTACTTGAAAGTGATAAAATGTATAAGCTACTTGATTCTGTTTTGGAGTTTGCGAAAACATTTGATTTACTAAGTGTTGCAGAGTTTGTATCAAATCAAGAGTTATTTGAACTGCTTAAAGATAAAGTTGATATGATTCAAGGCTACTATATAGGTAAGCCTGAACCTTATCTTTTTTATGAAGAAGAGTAGTTATTCTTTATTAAATTAAGCTTTATTTTTCAGCTATAAGTAAGAATACTCCAAAATTTTGATGTGGTTTTTTAATAGTGTTAATATTTTCAATAAGAACATTTTTAAAACCACTTTTTTCTACAATTTTTTGTAGCTCCTCTTCTTTAAATCCAAAATGATGTACACCTTCATTATCTGAGTGGAATGTTCCATCTTCTGTTTCCAAGTCAGCAATGGCAATAAATCCATTTTCTTTTATATTTTTGTAAATGCTAGCAAAAAAAGCTTCTAAATCTTCTACATGATGCAAAGTCATAGAACTTACAAGCCCATCAAATGTTTGACTTAATGGCTCTTTTATGATGTTTTGTTGTAGTGGAATAATGTTTAATTCATCAGAGTTTTTTTCTTTGAGTTTCTCAAGCATTTTAGCTGAAGTATCCACTCCATAAACCTGTTTTACTTTTTTTGCTATTTCAAAGCCGAGAAGTCCAGTACCTACACCAAAGTCAACTATTTGCATCTTGGGTGTGAGTGTAATCTTCTTTTGGATTGCTTGGGCAATTTTTTTTGCACCGTTTACCCGAATATCACCACTATCCCAATTTTGTGCTCTTTTATCAAATGTACTCATATTTTTCCTTTAAAGTTGTTGTATCCAGTATGGAGCGTATTGTTGTTCTTGTTTTATGCTTGTTGTAGCACCATGACCAGGGTAGATAGTTTTGTCAAAGTCAAGTTTTTGGAACTTTTGGAGTGATTTTTTCATATCTGCAGGATTGGAGTAGGGAAAATCAGTCCGTCCAATACTTTTTTCAAATATAAAATCTCCGCTAAACATTGCATCGTCTATTTCAATAGTAGAAGAACCTGGTGTGTGTCCGGGAAAGTGGCGAAATTTAACCTTGATACCATCAATGTTAAGCTCTTCATCGCCCTCTATTGTAACATCAGGAGTGGAGGGTGGTAAATCAGGCATCCATGAAGAGGAGTTTAGAAGCATCACATCATCTTTTGGCGTATAAAGTTTTACACCTAAGTCATGCTGCAACTCGGCATTACTCCATACATGGTCAAAATGTCCGTGTGTATTTAAGATGGCTATTGGGTTTGTTATATTTTTTTTGACCCACTCAGTTGCACCAACACCCGGATCGATGATAATATCTTTGCCATCTTTTGTGACAATGTAACAGTTTGTCTGATAAGGTCCCATTGGCTGTACTTTTATCTTCATATTCATCTCTTTTTTAGCGTGATTATAGCATTATTAGTGCATGAATTTTTTTAAAGAATTAGAGTTAATTATAGAAGCAAAATCAGCAGAAGAAAAGATAGAACGATTTGAAATTTTTTACAATCTGTTTCAATCAGATAAGCTGGAGTTTAAAGAGAATTTCAGACCTAAAAAGTTTGAGAATCCATCTTACAGTGAAATATGCACAACAGTACCGCCGCAACATGTTCCTAAACGCAGTAATCTTACAGCAAAAGAGGGACAGATAAATTTGCTGCATGCCGTGGTACACATTGAGTACTCGGCCATAGATTTGGCACTTGATGGAGCATACCGTTTTAGTGATATGCCTCGTGCATATTATGCCGATTGGCTGGAAGTGGCAAGTGATGAGATACGCCATTTTTTGATGCTTAATAAATTACTTAATGAATTAGGTGCTAGGTATGGAGATATAGAAGTACATGATGCACTCTTTGAAGCTTCGTGTAAAACACAAACACTCTTAGAGAGAATGGCAGTTGTGCCGAGATACTTAGAAGCAAATGGACTTGATGCCACCCCTATGATACTAAAAAAACTAAAAAAACTGCCAAAAAATGAGATGATAGAAAAAATCATTATAAATTTAGAAGTGATTTTAGAAGAAGAAGTTTCTCATGTAAAAAAAGGTGATGTATGGTTTAAGTATGCTTGTGAGAAAGAGAGTGTAGATGAAAGTATCTATTTTGAGATAATAAAAAAATACTACCCTCGCGGTTTTTTACGTCCAAATGATTTGAACATTGAGGCAAGAAAAGAGGCTGGGTTTTCATGTAGTGAATTAAAAGTAATGGCAAAGAAAGAGGTCTGTTAACTCTCTTTCATAAACGAACTAGATTCATTGTAAAAATCTCTTACTGCTAAAAATTCATCTAAATGTTCAAAGAAAATATCTACAAGTTGTGGATCAAAATGCTTTCCTCTCTCCTCTTTTAGAAGTTTAAAAATTTTCTCATCTTCCCATGTCTGTTTATAACATCTCTCGCTTCCAAGGGCATCAAAAACATCGGCAAATGCAGTAATACGTCCATAAATATGAATTTCATTACCTTTTAATCCTCTTGGATACCCACTGCCATCATATTTTTCATGGTGTTCATAAGCAATGGTTGCTGCAGTTTGTAAAAGTGGTTTACTGGAATCTTTAAAGAGATTATAGCCTATATTTACATGCGTTTTCATTACTAGCCACTCATCATGTGTTAATTTATCTGGTTTGTTTAAAATATTGTCAGCAATACCAACTTTTCCTATATCGTGCATTGGTGAAGCCGAAATAAGATATTTTATCTCTTGTTCTTTTAGTCCATAGTATTTTGCTAATATCTCAGAGTATTTTGCAACACGGCGGACATGAAAGCCTGTCTCTTTAGAACGAGTTTCACCAATTTCTCCCATACGGTAAATAAGGTCTTCTTGGGTGTGTTCTAAATCTTCATGTAGATGAATAAGCTCTGTAATGTCATTACGAATAGCTATGAACTCTTCTATCTCTCCTTTTTCATTGAAAATAGGATTGATGGTAACTTCAACAATATAATCACTTCCATCTTTTGTTCTGTTTTTCACAATACCAGACCATGGTTTTTTTGCTAAAATAGTTTTCCACATCTCTTTAAATGCATTTTTTGACATATCGGGATGACGAACAATATTATGCGCTTTTCCGATTAATTCCTCTCGTGTATAGCCAGATATTTTACAAAATTCATCATTTGCATAGGTAATTCGCCCTGATTTATCAGTTTTTGAGACAATACTGCTTCTATCAACAGCGTTTTTATACGCCTCTAGGAGTTTAATGTTTTTCAAGATATTTTGTTTAATGTGTGAACCAAAAAAGAGTGTGGAGATTGTAATGAGTAAAAATATAAGTAATACTATTATAAATGTAATCTTTTCTTCTGTAAAGTCTCGTTGAATCTCTTTATCTATATCTGAAAAATGATTTTGTTCAAGAGAATAAAAATCTTCAATAATATTGGTTGATTTTATAAACCATTTCTTAGAACTATTTGTGTAAAGACCTTTTTCTATAACATTGTGAAAGATTTTTTGAATATATTTATAATCTGATGAGTGGAGAATTTTTTCAAGTTTATTTTTGTATTTTTTAGTAATTGTCGCTTTAGACCGTTGGAGTGATACATCATAATTTCCTTTTGCCAACAAAACCATATTTCGTAAGTTCTTATTGTTATTATGTGCAGATAAAAGAGCATTAATTGAAGCGCGTATTTGCCCTAAGGCCTCTTTTGAAAAGGAGAGGTTTGTATAAGAGATAAGTTGGTTTTTTAAAGAAGCATCATTAACATCTTGAACAACCTCAAGATAATTCGCCTGCAGTTCTTTGATAAGTTTAGTATAAAATAAGAATTCAAAGTCTACTTTGGTAGATAAATGGTGAATATTTGCTCGTAAATCTTTGAGCTGCCTTTTGATTTTAATGTATTGATCTCTATGTTCATGACAATAGAAAATAAAATTTTGAAAAGAGCTGTCAACATTATGTTGCATAATTGGAAGTTGTGTTGCAAAAAGTTTTCCATTACTTGCAAGATACCCACTACTAAGCCCTCTCTCTTTTTGTAAATTATTAATGAGTAGAGATATGTTTTTGCTTTTATGAATATTTATTTCAAGTGTTTGTAGCTCTTTGTATTTCATATAAGTATTTGTTAAAAAATAGGTAAATCCAATGGCAATAATGATAATTGGTAGAAAAACAATTGTTTTTAGTTTGTTTATTATTAGGTTCGTTTCTATATTAAGCTCTTTATTTTTATTGTTACGATTATATACTACTAATGTTAAAGGAGTGTTAAATTCTTTTAGATATAATTCAAATTGTTAATAAATTTTAAAGGTTTATAATTTTAATGGGTAAATATTCTCAAATAAGTGATTATCTTGTACGCTTTTTAGATAATGAAGTGAAAAAGACAGGAATGCAAAAAGTTGTGCTTGGTTTAAGCGGTGGACTTGATTCTGCTGTTGTTGCAGTATTGGCACAAAAGGCTTTTGGCGATGATTTGTTGTGTGTGAAAATGCCATCACATTACTCATCACAAAGTTCTCTTGATGATGCAGATGAACTATGTCGTGATTTTGCTCTTAAAAACATTACTTGCAGTATTGCTCCGA
>Ga0256829_1002363_pt1 | contig 14137 bp, 8 predicted proteins | sample 131447metaG_FD_185979 | JGI IMG/M metagenome (GOLD analysis project Ga0256829, IMG submission 185979) | Hydrothermal vent microbial communities from Lau Basin, Pacific Ocean - 131-447 | ecosystem: Environmental > Aquatic > Marine > Hydrothermal vents | place: Pacific Ocean: Lau Basin | collected...
GTAAGGATGCACCTTGTATAATTCCGACCTACCAACAACTGGTGAGGGTTCTTAGCTCAGTTGGTTAGAGCTCTCGGCTCATAACCGAGCGGTCGAGTGTTCGAGTCACTCAGAACCCACCACTTTTAAACTCCCTAAACATCGAACTTTCAAAGACTTTTTAAACTTTAGTTTTGACATATTTTTTTGACAAATGGTATTAAGATTGTCGAATATTGCAAAAGTATGGATATGTTAAACTGCCAATTCTAAAAATAAGTGCAATTTCACTTCATTTTTAATTAGCTAATTTTCTACTTATTTCACTGAAAAACATTTTATAAGGAATTTTCTATCCAAATATTTTTCTAGGTTTATAATAAAATTTATTTTGAATGGCGAATTAATATATTTCTTTTCCTTAAAAATGATCACTAAAATTCTTAAAGTTATCAGACTGAATAAGCCTCACTTCAGTTGAAATCTCTTTAAAGTGCTTTTTGGCACAAGCTATTTTTGATGACTCACTTGTCTTTATATCTAAGCCTAAATCACTTCCTTTGCTCTCTACTACAAAGTAAAGTTTTTCTTGATTTTCTTCTTCTATCACTACAGCCCAATCTGGATTGTATGAGCCTAATGGAGTATTTATCTTGAACCAATTTGGTAGTTTTGTAAAGAGCTTTACTCTCTCATTTTGATTAAACTCTAAAGCAAAATTTTTCTCAACATTGGAATCATAAACAGTATGAGTATATATAGATTTGTCTGTTTCATTTTTTACCATATTTGATGATAGGTAGCCATAGAGTTCTTGATTTTCAAAACACTCTTGAGCATAGTAAAATTCATCTCCTAACTTCTGATATTTTATACCATCAACGACAAACATACTCATCACTTTTTTTATGATTTTTATTGCACCATCTATGAACCTTTGAGGGTTATTTTTAAACCCTTGTAGTTTATTGCTTTTTATCAAAATATCTACAATCACTCTTCTTGTAAGATTAGTTTCATTTTGAATATAAGTCACAATATCAGGCAAAGTAAAATCTATAATCTCATTATTTAATGGGTCATTTTTGATAGTATCTTCTATTATTTTTACGCCAGCTTTTGTGATTTTATTTGTAGCTTTTGAGTAAAGATACTTTATCTTGCCAACTGTTAAATCATTTTGTATATGCTTCACACACTCATCTATAAGTTTAACTTCATCAAACTCTACTCTGTAAGTGGTTTTATATTTTATCTGCTCCCATAGTGCTTTAAAATCGTTACTAAGATAGACTTCTTTGTTTAGAGTGATAAGTTTCTTATCATCAGCATCTTTTATATTGAGGTTACCTGCTATTTTAGTTATAACGGAGGTTATATCTGCTTTTAATACTGCAAACTCTTGTGGTACTTCAAAACGATTCTCTTTTATATCATTTTTTAGAGTGTCTTGTATCTTTCCTCTTGTGTCTATATAATTTTTCTCTTTAAGATACTCATAGACTACTTCACTATTGGCAGAACCAAAATACTCTATATCGCCATTTTCATTTTCAACTGCTATATTTGCAAAGAAATGCTCCTCTATGATGCCAAACTTAATTCCCTCTTCATCCTCTATCTCTTTTTGTAAGGATCGTGCAAAATCTTCATAACTCTCATTTGCCATTACTGTTAAAGTATTTACATCAAAGCCACGAACTCTTTGCCCATCTTGATCTACACATATACGAAGTCCTCGACCTATCTCTTGTCTTTTTTTCATAACAGAGTTAGTTTCGTTTAGAGTACAGATTTGAAATACATTTGGATTATCCCATCCCTCTTTTAAAGCACTATGAGAAAATATAAATCTTAAAGGCTCTTCAAAACTAAGGAGTCTCTCTTTGTTTTTCATAATCTTATCAAAAGCACTCTCATCATCTTTGTTCTTACCTGTACTATCTTTCACACGACCTTTACTATCTTGTGCAAAATATCCATCGTGAACAGTCTCTACATCATCATTAGCTATCTTTTCAAAGAGAGTTTGGTATTTTGGTCTCTTTGAAATAGTTTTAAACTCCTCTTCAAACCAGAGTGCAAACTTACCTTTTATAGGGTTGTTCTGCTCATCATAAGCTCGATAGTTAGCTACTTTATCTATAAAAAAGAGGCTTAAAACTTTTATCCCTTTTGGTTTAAGTCGTAACTCTTTATCTAAATGTTCCTCTATCGTTTTTCTGATTTGTAGTCGTTTTATGGAGTCACTGTCTGCATCGCCAATAGTTTCACCAAGTTTTATAATCTCTTGATTGAAAAACTCTATATATTCACTTTCCTTTTCTATGTAGATGTCATTTATAATATAGCCATCATAAACATCACGACCTTTTGATTTTTCATAAAGGTCATCACCATTTTTTAGTGTAAGCACCTTTCTCGTAGTTCTTCCATTTTGGTTTACATCTATCTCTACTTTTGCACTTCTAGGATTTGCCTTTACACTTACTACTCTTATGTATGCTTTATTTGAAGTATCTTCTAGTTGTACATTTGCTACTTCTATCTGTTTTACAAGTTGTTGCTCATAAGCATCTATAGAATCGAGTTTATACATCAGGTTAAACTTTTGTGAGTGTGTAGCACTATATCGAAGAGAACAAAGAGGATTTAGCGTTTCTATAGCCTCTTTTGCCTTTGAAGTATTATCGACACTCTGAGGCTCATCTATGATAAGAATAGGGTTAGTTGAGGCAATAAACTCAATAGGCTTCTGCCCATTGAGTCTATCGTTTTGTCTGTGGATGATATTTGCTTTTGTCTCTTTGCTAGGGTCACTAAAACTTTTTCTAAAGGCATCTATATTTATAACCATGATTCTTATATCGCTACTTGTAGCAAAGTCTCTTACTTGTTCTAAGTTTGAACTATCATATACAAAATAATCATACGGAGTATTATCAAAAAGAGTTTTAAAATGCTCACTTGTTATCTCAAGAGTTTTTTTCGTTCCCTCTTTGATAGCGATAGATGGCACAACGATTATAAACTTTGTAAAACCATAGCGTTTATTTAACTCAAATATAGATTTTAAGTAAACATAGGTCTTACCAGTTCCAGTCTCCATCTCTATACTAAAGTCCATAGAACCCAGTTTTTTAGACTGAGGGAGTCCATTTCGTAGTTGTATGTTTTGAACATTTGCTAAAAGTTCATCATCTAGTAGTTCAAGACGATTTCCAATACCTAAATCATCATAATCACCCATAGTTTTTTGACCTTTACTATGCTCTCTAACGATACTAAAATTACTTTGACAAATCTCTTGCCCTTCAAATATATCTACTATTGAATTTATAGCTCTATCTTGATACTCTAGGTTGTTTTCAAATTGTATCTTCATTATAAGTCTCTCCAATTGTCTATTAATTTTATCGTTTCACTTTTTGGCTCATAACCATTTTCTATTTTTCCAATATCAATGACAACTGGAACTTGAGCCGATAATCCTGCAAATATACAAGTTCCTGTAGGTAATATTGGTAAATATTCAAAAGATACTTTATCAAGATAAGATATAGTTTTCTCAACAGCTAAAATATCATTATTATTAATAAGTCTATGTAAAAAATAGTTATGTAATTGTGAAATAATTGTAGAAGATATATCAGATGGTCTTTGACTTGCTATTGTTAAAAAAACACCAAATTTACGACCTTCCTTAATAATTTCCTCAAAAGTTTCAAGTCTATAATCTTTCCACACTTCACTTTCTCTACTCGAACTATGCGATAATATATTATGTGCTTCATCTATAATAATATTCAAGTATTTTGTTTTATCACGCAATTGCTTTTGTTTGTCATAAATTTGCTTACTTATTAACAAAGGTAAAACTTTTTTCATTTCTGTATTCACATCTTTTAAAGAAATCACATTAAAATTTTTGTCATTTGTAGTAGTAGAAACAACTAATACTTTATCTAGGTCTTCAATCTTTTTAAGTCTTTTTAGCAAAGGAGAAATATGTTCACTGTTTAAATCAAATTTGGCAAGCTCGTGATAATACTCAAAGATAATTCTTAACCGTATTTTTTCAAAATATGAAAATTCATTAATTCTAATTGTTAAATCATCTACCTTATCTTTAATTATTGTTGGTTTAAAGTTTTCTGCATACACTGTAGAAGTATTTTGATAATAGAATTTTTCTTGATTACTATGCCATTTTAAATGGTCTTGATAATCATCAATCAGTGTATCAAGATTAGTTACTTTTGTTTTAAGACAACTTCCTATTTCTCTTAAAAATTGCAGTATATCACTTTTATCTACATTCTTTATTATCAAGTTTTCTAGAATATTTGTTATTGCAAATTTAAAATCTTTTTTTCTATCAAATTTACTAAAGTAAAAATCATTACTTAAAGCTCTTCTTAAAAAAGGTGTTTGCGTTTTTTCAGTAGCACTTAAATAGATTGCCCAGAAATTTACATCATTTATTTCTCTTTCACTAATAGGAAACTTATTTACTGTGTGCTGGCGAGTTGATAAATTATAAATATTTTTATATTCACTATCTACAATAACATTATCATCTTCATTGGCATTAGGAATTAAATACTCACCATTAAAATCAAAAAGATAAAACAGTGCATTTTCTGAGAATGCCTCATTCTCTTGATATTGCTTATATAATTCTGCATAAATTTTTGCCAAAGTGTAAGATTTTCCACTTCCAGTATTTCCAAATATACCTATATGACTTGCAAATAAACTATTTATACCTATATTTATCTTTTGACCTTTTTCAAGTGAGAGAGAGCCTAACTCTAATGGTTCATCTCCTTCAGAAATAAAATCATGAACCTTTCTAAATTCATTGTTATCAAGTAAAAAGCATTCGTCATATACTAAAGGAAGTTCTTTTATACCTCTTTCAAATTTTTCACCCTTAAAAAATCCAAGCATACTAACAAGTAGTGTTCTATATATTTTATCACTTTGATTTGAATATTCTTTATTTAAAAATTTTCTATCTTCTTCAACATATTCGCCCTCCACCTTACCAATTATTTTAGTAAATCCTTTGATGATTTTTACATAACTACCAACGGAAATATTTTTTAATAATTCTCCTTGATATAATGTATGTGAGCTATTTTTACTTTTATCTACTTTTATTCTTACTTTTCTGCCATCAATTGATATAACTTGACCGACTTTAAATATTGAGTCTTTCAGGATTTGATTATTATTCATCGTTACCCTTCAAGTATGTTTTTTTCAAGAGCTTTAAATATTCTTTGATTTATATCTTCAAATGTATATTGATATTCTTCGTTACCATCAGAATCCAATTTTGGTGCTATTATTTTTATATTATTATGCTTAGGTTCGCCAATTTTTGATTCTAAGTCATTTTTTGAAGCAGTGTTATATGCAAAAATATAGATTAGTAGCGTTGGATTAGAATTTGCAACCCTTAAAGTAAGTTCTCGTATATGTTCATCTGCAAAAGAAAACCCCATTACAAATAATATTGTATTGTCTTTTTCAAGTTCATTCGCATATATGCGTAATAACTCATAGTATGTTTGATTTAATATAGTGTGTTTAAATTTATCTTTTGTAGGATTAACAATTGTGAGTTTTTCATATACTTCTTTAAAACTATCAATTTCACTCTTGTTGTAAGTTATAGAACTAGATTTAGTTATCAATTCATTTAATCTGTCAGTAGCTTTTATATCAATTAAAGTATCACTATTTATAGTAATGCTTGATATATCTTCAACTTGTTGTAGATCTTGTGCAAATAAAATACTATCTCCATCAGTTTTCCAAGTTAATGAACCGTGTATTTTGTAGATATTAAACATAGGTATCTCAGAAATATTTTCAAAATGAAGACTTTGTTTAAAGAGTGATTTTTTATAATTACTTAAATCAAATCGTGGTTTGAAATTACCAACAAAACCATCATTATACTCATATCCTTTATCTTCTAATGCTTTTTCAAGACATATATCAATATTCGTAGTAAAGATATTAACTTGTTTGCTTAATAGACTACTTTTTCGCTGAAGAATGATTCGATTAAAAATTTCAAAAAACGACTTATAATTTTTCATTAAAGATTTAGTTGCAGTATCTTCCGATAAAATTTTTAGGTTTTTTTCTATAACACCGTCAAAATATAGTTTATACAGAGATGTTCTAATAATATCTTTTTGCTTATTATCGTCAATACTTTCTACTTCTGTTAAAAGTGCTTCAATAGAACCTAACACACTAAGATATTCAGCTGACATTCCAGAACCGAATAAAAAGTTTATATTACAATCTTGTATAAGATTTTTAAGTGTATCCATGTCCATCTTACACACTCACAACTTCATCAATATCAGCTTGTTTCAGCACCTGTATAGCATTAGTCTTGACAACACTATCTTTAAAACTTCCATCTTTGAAGACTACTCTTGCATGGCGTTTTTTCTTCTCTTCATCGTAAATCACTTGCTCTTTGATAAACTCGGCTATTTTTTCAACTACATTTATAGTTACCTCATCATCAAGGCAGACTACCAATGCACCGAATCCTATGTTATAGACTATTTTATTTTCTATCTCCATCTCTTCTATAGGGAGGGTTAAGTCTAAGCCGTATTTTAGGATGATTTCATAGAGTAGGTCTTGGCTTGTTCTATCTTCTTTTATGTTATCTACTGCATCTAGTAAGTTTTGTTCTAGGTTTTCAAAGTCGCTATCCCACTCTTTTATATTTGAGTTATCTAGTTTATAGACTTTAAAACCTATGTCTAAATGGCTTAAATCTTTATCGCTGTTATCTTCTACTATCTTTTTACCTGCTCTTCTGATTCTCTCTTTTCCTATCTCACAGATGTTTTTATATCCTGCTTTGTAGGCTTCACTTTTTTCATCTGTTGGCTCTGGGATTTGGACACAGATATATTTTCTATTTCCTTTATCTTCTGCGTTTAGTTGCATCACTGCATGGGCTGTTGTGGCTGAACCTGAGAAGAAGTCTAAGATAATTTCTTTTTCTGAAAAAAGTGATTTTACAAAATTTTTAATTAATAAAGTTGGTTTAGTGTAATCAAAAAAATCCGATGAACCTAATAATTCTAATTGTTCTTTATCACTTTCTTGATTATCTCCCCATTCTAATAATAAATCTGTTATAGATTTTCTTTTACCTAAATCTTCTTTTGAAACATCTCTTCTTAATCCAAAATTTTTACTAATAAACAATAAATCTTCTTCTATAAATTTATCTATATTTTCTTGAGTATTTAGAAATCTTGCTATTACTTTTACTTCATTGATTGTTTTTCCATCTTTATAAAAAACATCATTTTTATACTCAATAGTCATAGTTTTTATTTTATATTTCCCAGCTCTTATAACACCTTCATTTCCTAATTTAACTCTAACCCCTACTTTAAATATTCTTTCACTTTCTGAATTAGAAATATTTATAACTTTCTTTGTAGTATCTGTCGTTCCTTCTATAGATAATTTTTCCAAATTAGTTTTATTTTTAGCAAAAATTATAATATATTCCATAACACCAGCAATATGTGTAGCAAGATAACTTGGTTGTTTTTTTCTCTTCCATTTTAATTCTCCTACAAAATTATCCTCTCCAAAAATCTCATCACAAAGTTTTCTAAGGTTTGCTACTTCATTATCATCTATGCTTATAAAAATAACCCCATCATCTTTCAGTAAATTTCTAGCTAACTTTAGTCTAGGGTACATCATAGAGAGCCAATCACTATGATACCTTCCATTTGTATCGGCATTTACACTTAGCTTGTTGCCCTCACTATCTACTTGATTTGTCACTTCAAGGTAGTTTTTTATATTGTCTTTGAAGTTGTCTTTATATACAAAATCTTTACCAGTATTGTACGGTGGGTCTATGTATATCATCTTCACTTGTTTGTGGTAAGATTTTTGTAGAAGTTTTAACACCTCTAGGTTATCGCCCTCTATGTAGAGGTTTTGTGTAGTGTCCCAATCTTTAGACTCCTCTTTACAGGGTCTTAGTGTTCCAGTAGATGGCGTTTGAGCAATTTTTTTGGCATTTTGTTTACCGTTCCATGTGAAGTTGTATCTCTCATTTTCATCATCGCTAAAGTTACCCAACTCCTCTTGAAGCTTTTCAAGGTTGATTTTGCCTTCGCTAAACACTTCAGGAAACAGCTCTTTGAGTTGTTCTATGTTTTGCTCTTTTATATCTAAACTCTTACCATCTAACTTTTTCATATTTTTTACCTCTTGAAATTTTAACTTTTTTATGATATACTTTTTTTACAATTCGCCGAAAGGCACACCCACTTTTTTTTAAGTGGGAATAATCATCTTCATTATTTTCTCTTGTACTGTTTTAAAATCTTCAACATTCATTTTACCAATTTTATCTGTAATTCTTTTTTTACTAAAAGTTCTAAGCTGTAAAATCATAGCACTATTTTTATGAATACCTTTTTTTGAACTATATTCAAAAGTATGAAAATAATCATCATTTTTAAGTGTAGAAGTGATTGGAATACCTACAAATAAGTCATGTGTAAGTTGCCTCACTACAAGAACAGGTCTTGAAAACACCTCACCCTTTCCATACTCTTCATCACCAATATTTTGTCCGATTTTAACCCAAAATATTTCTCTTGGTTTAATTCCCAATTTTCTTTTATAAATATTGGTTTGTTTTTTAACTTCATTCCATTCATCATACTTTTTCATCTACAACTCACTTTTCAACTCTTTACTCTCAACTATTTCCAACGGTGGAAGTGGCAATACTCCCATGATTTCAGCTAGTAAAACTGAACTATCCTCTCCAGAACTGTGTGCAGATGGTGTTATTACTCTGTTGTCATCCAAGATTCTTATCTGCTCTTTTTTAACTGTTGAGAGAACTTGAGGGCTATGTGTTGTTACTATAAACTGCATAAGAGGAAATGCTTTCATCATATCTGTTAAAACAGTTTGTTGCCATTTTGGATGCAAGTGCATATCTATCTCATCTATTAGGATGATTCCTGATGTCTCTTTTGGAGCATTTTGCAAGTGAGGGTTTAGTTTTATAGTTCTATAGGCTATATCTGCTACTAAGCCTATCATACTTCTTATACCATCACTGAGTTGAGTAACTGATAGTTCTCCATGTTCGTCATGATCCATAATGATTGCTTTTGCTTTTTGTCTATAGACTATATCTTTCCAGCTACTATTGTTGTATATAACCTCATTTACAGCTTCTTGGATAGCTTTTCGCATAGTTGTAAATTCATTTTTTGGTAAGTTTATATACTCTTTTTCTATTGCTTCTATCTTCATTTCAAGTTCTGATTTGCAAATATATTCATACCAAGTTTTAAAAGATTTATAACTAGAGTATGAATCTAAACAATCAATGTATCCACTTAATCTACTAGTTTCATTGTTCTTTTTATCAAAAGTGCGTCTCCCTTGAGCCCAAAGTCTTCCTGTGCCGTAATATGAAATCAGGGGTAGATTTGTTTTTTTTCCATGAGATACAAGTTCACTGATTTTTTTACCATAGGCTATTAACTGTTTAGTATCTTTAGAAGTAAGAGAAGATTTTGGTTTCTTATATTCTCTAATCCATTCTGCAAAATTATCATCTATATATCCACTTGCTTTAACGACAAGTGGATACTTCTCTTCCATCTCATTACTTTGTGTATCTCTAGCTTTAAATTTTCGTACATCATCTCTAGTTAATCTTACTCCGTTAGCTAATCCTGTAGCATTAACAAATGTACCAAATGAAGCAGAAATAGCATCTAGTATAGCTGTTTTACCTTTTCCATTGGTAGCTACTAAAACAGTTAATCGTTCATCAAATGAGATACTGAAATCTTCAAATGCACGATAATTATCTAAATACAGTGTATTGATTTTTAGTAATTTACTACTCATAATTTTCCTTTTAACTCTTCCAGTCTGTTTTGTGATTTTTTAAGCTCAATATTTAGATTTACTTTTGCTCTTATATCATCTTCTTTTTTTATCTTTGAAATTGTATTATTTATGGCTGTTTGTAGCTCTTGTATCTGATTTAATATCTCTTTTGTATCCTCTTTTTGTCCTAATATACCACTAAATTTTGAAGCATTAAAAGAGATGATTAGTTTTTCATAGCTTTTGTAAAAATCATAAAAGTTCGTAAATGGATGTTTTTTTATTTCAAGTGCATCTAAAAACTCAGATTCTAGCTCTGTAGGGTTTTGCAAATCTATCCAGCTTGTAAAGTGTGACTCTTCAGCTACCAGTTTAGTGCTGTCTGCTTTACTTACTCTTTTTGGTGTGATGTTTAGAGACATGGCATTGTTATGTTGAAAAATAAGGATAATAGGCTTTTGAAAGATAGTTTGTATTATGCTTGAGATCTGTTTGATTTTCTCTTTTGAAGTAAGCTCTATAACCATAACATAAACTTCTATGTATTTTCTCTGCTCATCTTCGTATTTTGAGATGTTAATTTTTGACTGGTTTAGAATGTAGTGTAGTATGATAGTTTTTGTATAGTTTTTTAAAAGTTTCTTATCATTTACTTTTAAAGGGTGCTTCTCTAGTAGGTATGTTTTTAGTTTTTTGGTAGCTTTGGCACTTGCAGGAATATTGAAGTACTCAAGTATCTGTTTCATTACTTAATCACCAAGTATGATATAAGCTCAAATTCACTTGAAATTAGCTCACCACTACTTTTGAAGCTTGTCTCATCTAAGCCAAAAAGTGACTCAACATCATCTTCCTCTTTTTTACCTAAAATGCTGTTTACTGCTACTTGAAGTTTTGAAGTATAGTTGCTCATATCTTTGTAATTATCTGTATCATTTTCAAAAAGTTTTACTGCTTCATCTATCGCTTTATCACTGCCCATACAAAGGTTCTTATAAATGTCTAATATAGTTTTTGCATTTGAAAAGCCTAGTTTCAGTTCGTTATTTTCATCTACATAAACTAGATAGTAAGGCTCTAGTGAGTAGTTTTCAGACTTAATATCATTGTCAAGCAATCTTAAGCAAAATATTACACCTTTAGATATACTAGAGTTTTGAGAATTTAATACTACACTATGGATACCTCTAAGGCTTTTCTTTAAACTCTCTTCATTATCTTTTAGATACCCCGTCAAGTCCATTTTAAAGTCATTTAGTGTTAAATCTGTTATGGAGATACCACCACTTACATCTTCTAAATCTATAACTGTCTCTTGTAGGGCTTTTAACTGTTTCGCTCTGTATGATAAGTCATTCATTTCTTTAGAATTATTTGTGTCTATGATATTCTCTTCACCTGTTGCAGATACATCTAATAACACCATTCTACCACTTACACGACTCTCTAAGTTGATATACTCATCTAGTTCCATGTTAGCCCAAAAGTTTACTAACTGAATAGTATCATTTGTAGAACCAAGTCTATCTATTCGCCCAAATCTTTGTATGATTCGTACAGGATTCCAATGTATATCATAGTTTATAAGATAATCACAATCTTGTAAGTTTTGCCCCTCACTGATACAGTCTGTTGCTATAAGTATATCTATTTCTTTTGTCGCACGAGAGTCTATCTTATCTCTACTTTTGGATATAGGGGAGAAGTGAGTAAGCAGAGAGTTTAAATCTCTGTTTTTTGTCTCAAGTGTAGTTTTGTTTGTGCCACCACCAGTTATAAGACAACTCTCAACTCCAAACTCCTCTTTTGCCCACTTGTTAATATGTTGGTAAAGATACCCAGCTGTATCTGCAAAGGCTGTGAATATTATCACTTTTTTGTTGTTAGGATTAAAAGGGTTGTTGATTTTTTGAGATATATTCTCTTTTAAAACTTTTAGTTTATTGTCTCTTGAAGCATCTACTTCTAAAGAGTCTGCAAGTAGAGTCTCTAGCTTCTCTAAATCATTCTCTAAATCTTGTTTCCATCGTATCTTATCAACATCACAGAGTAAAACTTTTACCTTGTTTCCTATAAGTTGTGAAGCATAAGCATCGCTCTCTATATCTACATCAATAATAGTTGCCTCTTCATAGCTACTGTTACTATGGTTGTTTATTAGGTCTATGATATTTTGATTTGTATCTATTAGTTTTATAAGAGTGAGAGAAAAAGAGTTTATAGAGCTTTCCATTCTTTTTAGTAGATTTACTCTCATCAAGTGTATAAGAGAGTTTTCTCTATCTATTTGTTTAAATACTCTACCATTTCCTAAGTCAATATCATACTTTTTAGCATACTCTTCTTGCTTGTGTGGATATACATATTTTAAAGGACTGTATGCTGATAGTGTCATTCTTCTTATGGTTTTGTTTATCTCACTAAGTGGTGGAAAACTATTTTTTATATCTATATCTGGTTTTAATGTTATTGGTCTGTTTCTTTGTGGAAACTTCCCTATATCGGTAGTGTCATAGTATTTCTCTATATGCTTTCTACTTCGTGCTATCGTTACTAAATCAAGCAATTTAAAATAATCAAAATTTAGACTATCTAAAAGCTTTGCAGTAGTTCTGCTTTTTTCATCTAGTTTCATCCAGCTATTAAACTTCATTTGTGATTTTCGCAATGTTTGTTCTATAGATTTGATACCTTGTGAGTCAAAAGCACTGTCATTTGCTTCGGTGATAAATGCTACTTGATTTTTTAAGTCGTTAAGTTTATTGTTTACAGGTGTTGCACTAAGCATTAAAACTTTTGTTTTCACACCTTTTTTTAGTACATCTTCTAGTAGTCTTGCATATCTTGATCTAGTTTTTTTCTTTTTATTTGTTGTGCCACTATTTCTAAAGTTGTGGGATTCATCTATCACGATTAAATCGTAATTTTCCCAGTTAAGTGTTTCGAGATTTATCTCTCCACTCATACCTTTTATTCTTGTTAAATCTGTATGGTTAAGTACATCATAGTTAAATCTATCATCTGCTAAAATATTTCTCTTGTCATTGACTGTATAGATAGACCAGTTCTCTCTCAGCTTTTTAGGGGCTAAAACTAAAACTCTATCGTTTCTAAGTTCATAGTATTTTATAACCGCAAGTGCTTCAAAAGTTTTACCAAGTCCTACACTATCAGCTATGATACAACCATTGTATTTTTCAAGCTTATCTATAGCACCTAAAACTCCATCTCTTTGGAAGTTATAGAGTTTATTCCATACTAGAGTATCTTTAAAACCTGTCTTTGTACGGATAATTTTATCCTCGTCTAGTTCTCCTATAAACTCTTTAAAAATATTGTAAAGTGTAAGGAAGTATAAAAACTGAGGGGATTTATCTTCATAAAGTTCTTCAAGGCTATGAAGTATCTTATCTTTAATCTCATGAACCATACTTTTGTTGTTCCAAATCTCATCAAATGTAGATAAAAAACTCTCTGTTGTCTCTCTATCTTGAACTAAAGTATTCATAGCAAAAGAGTTAGAATGTGTGTAGCCAAGACCAACGGAAGAAAAGTTTGAACTCCCTTGTATAGCAGTAGATTGTTTTGCATTGTCAATATGATAAAGATTAAAAGGGATAATGCCTTTCGTTTTAACCTCTTTTATCTCTACTTTTTGTTTTATCCAGTTAGCACACTCTTTGGCAATAGATACCTGTTGCATAGAGTTTTTAAATGTAACCTCTTCATCTACCCCAAACAGAGGGTTATTGACATAATTGTTTTGGTAAATAGGTGCTGTAAAGAGTAATTGTAACTCTTTGAGATTCATAAGCTCTTTTTTTAGCTCTTTAAAAGCATAAATGGTAAAATAAGCTGAAATGATAGATAGCTTACTATTGGCAGTGATATTTTGCTTTAAAACATCTCCAACATTTCCATTTTTCTTATTGTCTATTAGCACCTTTTTTTATCCTTTACCATTGGTATAATAGTTTACCATTTGTATTGTTTAATTTGACTTAATTAAAAAAACGGGGGTTTGAAAATTTATCTTTTTTGATAATTCACCAAATAATAATCAACTAAATTCAGCTTCAAACTTTTACTCAATCCTCGATGCAAACTTATCATATTTTTCATGTGCGAGAATACACCACCCTCAAGTGCATTTGTAGTGTTTGAGATTGATAAATGCTTATAATTTTTATATGTAAAAAGATAGGGTAAATTAGTT
>Ga0256829_1002364_pt1 | contig 14133 bp, 13 predicted proteins | sample 131447metaG_FD_185979 | JGI IMG/M metagenome (GOLD analysis project Ga0256829, IMG submission 185979) | Hydrothermal vent microbial communities from Lau Basin, Pacific Ocean - 131-447 | ecosystem: Environmental > Aquatic > Marine > Hydrothermal vents | place: Pacific Ocean: Lau Basin | collected...
GCAGATTTAACAGCTTCTTCATGCGCTTTTTTCTCTTCTTCCGCATCTTCGCCAATGCCCGACAAGTCTAACTCACCTTTAGCGATAGATTTCAATGCCTTGCCATCAAATTTATCCAAGTGACCAACAAGCCATTCATCAATGCGGTCAGCCAACAATAAAACTTCAATGCCTTTTTTGCGGAATATTTCCAAATGTGGGCTGTTTTTTGCAGCAGCTAGGCTTTCTGCTGTAATATAATAAATTTCTTCCTGCCCTTCTTTCATGCGCTCAATGTATTGCGCAAGGGTTACAGTTTTTTCATCACTTTCAGTGCTAGCGAAACGCAACAATGATGCGATGGTTTCTTTATTTTTCTCATCTTCAATCACACCTTCTTTTAAGCAGTTACCAAACTCTGCATAAAACTCGGCATACTTATCTTCTTCTTTGCTTGCCAAATCTTTAAGCCAAGAGAGTACACGTTTGGTCGCACCTTTTTTCATTGCTGTCATGGCTGGGCTATGTTGCAAAATTTCACGCGACACATTCAATGGCAAGTCCGAAGAATCCATCACACCACGCACAAAGCGCAAATAACGTGGCATTAAATCTTCTGTAGCTTCCATGATAAACACACGTTTTACATAAAGCTTCACACCATGTTTGGCTTCGGCTTGCCATAAATCAAACGGTGCACGTTTTGGAATGTAAAATAACAGTGTATATTCATATTTGCCTTCAAGGCGTTGATGAACATATGCCAATGGGTCTTCAAAATCATGGGCAACATGTTTATAAAAGTTATTATAATCTTCATCAGATAAATCTGATTTGGACTGTGCCCATAAGGCTGAAGCTTGGTTTACGGTTTCAACTTCAGGTTCTTTACCTTCTTCTGCTGGTTTAAACATACGAATAGGGAAAGGTACGTGGTCAGCATATTTATTGATGACCGAGCGAAGTTTCCAATCATTCAAAAACTCTTCGGCTTCATCACGTAAATGCAAGACAATTTCAGTGCCACGTTGTTCTTTAGAAACCGTTTCAATGGTAAACTCACCATCACCCGCAGATTCCCAACGTACGCCATGTTCTGCTGTGGTACCTGCACGACGTGTGGTTAAGATAACTTTATCTGCCACCAAGAATGAAGAATAAAAACCAACGCCAAATTGACCAATCAAATGCGCATCTTTTTCTTGATCACCAGACAGCTGACCAAAGAATTCTTTGGTGCCAGAGCGTGCAATCGTACCAATGTTTTGAATCACTTCTTCATGGTTCATACCGATGCCGTTATCACGGATGGTGATGGTTTTAGCATCTTGATCAAATGCAACAAACACATGTAAATCTGAATCACCTTCAAATAGAGCATCATCGGTGGTTGCTTCAAAGCGAAGTTTATCCGCGGCATCCGATGCGTTGGAGATTAACTCACGCAAAAAGATTTCTTTATTGGAATAAAGGGAGTGAATCATTAAATCCAAAAGTTGTTTCACTTCTGTTTGGAAGTTCATTGTTTCTTTCGACATGCTTACCTCTATGTGTTTTATATAATATAAACGAAATATGTAAGGTCTAGATAATGTTGCAAAGAAGCTTTTTCAAGCCCTAAAGTGCATTTAATTAGTGTCTAACCCACCACACAATCATCCAGCCCACGGCAAGCGAGCAAAAACCCATAAATCTTAATGATGAAACAGGCATTTGTGGTATCTTTTTAAGCATATTGATCATGGCTTGCGGAAAGAGTGCATAAAGCACCCCTTCCAATACCAAGACCAACCCTAAAGCTGCCCATAAATCGTTCATGTTACTTTCTTATTTTGATTTTTCGAAAAATCTAAAAAACTCAGAGTTTGGCGATAGAACCACACGACTTTGTGTTGCCATAGACTTTCTGTAAGCTTCTAAAGAACGCGTAAAAGCGTAAAACTTAGGATCTTTTTCATAAGTTGAGGCATAAATCTTGGTTGCTTTTGCATCCGCATTACCCTTAATAATTTCAGATTGTTTGTATGCATCAGCCAATAAGAACTTACTTTCCTTATCTGCAGTTGCACGAATTTCTTTGGCAGCTTCTTCACCTTCAGAGCGGTATTGTTTAGCAATACGCTGGCGTTCCGCTTTCATTCTACGAAATACAGAGTCTGAGTTTTCAGCAGGTAAGTCAGCACGTTTGATACGCACATCAATGACTTTTACACCCAACGAAGCCACTTCTGCATCTGCCAAGTCACGAATGGTCACCATCAAAGTAGCACGTTTATCGCCGCCTTCACCACCTGTTACAATTTCATGCAAAGTGTGCTGTCCTAAGACTTCACGTACCTTTGCACCAACCACATCTTGCATACGTGATTCAACACGGTCACGTGTTTTGGCTACTTGATATACTTTTAGTGGGTCAACAATCTTCCAACGTGTAAAACTATCCACAATAATTTTCTTTTTATCTTTGGTAATCACTTCATTGGGAAGATCATCACTAGCAAGCAAACGTTTATCAAAAATGATTGTGTTTTGCCAAGGTAGTTTCCAATGCAGTCCTGCTTCTGTAATTGCGCCTTGGCTTACAATGTCACCAAACTGCATCACCAACACCTGGTCGCGTTGATCCACAATAAACGCACTGCGGCTAACAAATATAAATACTGCAGCAATAATTAAACCTGAAATAATTTGTTTAAGGCTCATTATTTCACCTCCACTTTACCAGCACTGTTCAGCGGTAGGTATGGCAATACTTGTCCAGCTACTTTTGAATCGATAATCACTTTATCAGCCCCTGCTAATACTTCTTCCATGGTTTCCAAGTATAAACGCTTGCGCGTAACTTCTGGTGCTTTTTTGTAAGCTTGAAGCAAGCTATTAAAACGGTCTGCTTCACCAATTGCACGGTCTTCCACTTCTTTGGCGTAAGCTTCAGCTTCAAGAATTTTCTTCTTGGCTTCACCACGTGCATTAGGAATTACGCCGTTGGCATAAGCTTGCGCTTCGTTTTTAGCACGTTCTTTGTCTTCTCGCGCACTGGCCACATCTTTAAATTCTTTGCTCACACGCTCTGGTGGTTGCACATCTTTTAAAGTCACCGTAGTCACGCGAATACCTGCATTATATGCATCCAATATTTTTTGAATGCCTACACGTGTTTCTGCTTCAACTTCCGCTTTTTTGTCGGTCATTACATCATCGATAAGTGTACTACCAATCACAGCGCGAATAGAGCTTTCTGCTGCATCTCTAACCGTTTGCACAGCTTGAGTCGCATCAATTTCAAATAAATACTTTTTAATATTATTAATTTGATACTGAACCACAAAAGAAATATCCACGATGTTTTCATCTTTGGTTAACATCAATGATTCTTGATTCATTTTTCGTGTGCGCCCATCTGCAAATGCACGGAAACCAATGGTTAGTCGTTGAACAGATAATGTCGGGATTTTTTCAACTGTTTCAATCGGATAAGGAAGGTGCCAGTTCAAACCAGGGCTACGCGTATCTACATGTTGTCCAAATCTAAGTACAACCGCTTCTTCATCAGCTGCTACAACATAAAAACCTGACGCAAGCCATGCCACAAAAGCCACACCAATCAATGTCATAAGCATACCTTTGCTTACTTCTGGTGAACCACCATTGTCCCCACCTTTGCCGCCACCAAAAAAGCCACCGAAACGGTCACTTAAATCTTTTAAAACCTTGTCCAAATCAGGAGGTGTTTCCTTATTCCCTCCTCCAGATGAACCATTGGGTTTATTTCCCCACGGGTTATTGTCTTGATTTTGATTCCAAGGCATACATATTCTCCTTCACACTATAAGCGCAACAATACGTTGCGCAGTGTAGCTTGCTCGGCTGCGATTGCATCAACCTATTTTTATTTTTGTACAGGTTCAGGTAAAGAGGCTAGCCACTTGCTAAGCACTGTGATTTGTTCTGATGTTAAGGGACCACCTTTTTTTTGTGAAAAACCTGGCATTTGCGGTTTACCCACACCGTTACTAATGATTGTTTTTAAAGCTGACTCCGAAGCATAGCCTCTTAACTTTGGTGCATACCCACCTTCAGCGTCAACACCATGACACATGGCACAACCAACTGCATATAATTTTGCAGCTGATTGTTGTTTCAACAAAGGTTCAAAATGACAAGATGCACACTTCCCATCAAAAATACCTTTGATTTTCCTATTCAAACTCAAGTGATGGTTTTCAACCACGTTAAATTCTAACAAAGCATTTGCTTCATTTCCCAACGAATCCTTCACTGTAATAGATTTTTTAATATTCGACTGTTTTGCGGTCGTATCCACAGTTACCCGCAACTGTGTAAAGTCATTTGGCATAATCACAAAACTCTCGGGTTCAGCTGCCGTACAACCACATGAAGTCTGTATATCCACCAACTCAATAGGCTGCGAATGATTATTACGAACCAAAAATGTCGCAATAGCAGTCTCCCCCTCTTTAATATCACCAAGTCGATATACTTCAGGTTGAATATGTAATAAGGGCAACGGCTTGTCTATTGGCACTTGAATCGGTGCTTTTTGCTCAACACAAGCAAGTAAAACACTGGCAACTACAAATAAAATACTTAATATTTTAACCATGGTTTCAATGCCTCAGGTATAGCTAAAGCACCTGATTGCATGGCTAACAAGTCGGGAACCTCATACATTAATATTTCTTTTGTAGCAGCCAGAACATCTGCATTACCTGTGTTCACAGCAAGAAACAAAGGGGCTAACCAAGCATCCAGCTCCAACATCCCCTGCCTTCGCAAGCGATATTGCAATTGACGCATAAGATGCTCTTTATCTTCTTTACTTTGTTCTTGTTTATTCTTCATCCAAAGTATCTGTTTGGCTCCTGCCATGCATTGCTTTGACCATATACGCTTGTACTTGCCCATCAAGACCTTTGATACTGGCAGGTGCCAATTTCTCACATTCCAGCTTAGACTGTACACCCACCACGGTTGCTTTACTTGCCACCACTTCACCCGCCCTTGCCATGCCCGTTAACCGTGAAGCTATATTCACTGCATTACCAATACATGTATATTGCATGGTTTGGCTTGAGCCAATCGAACCCACAACTACTTCCCCACTATTGATACCAATACCAACGGGAATTTCAGCTTGTCTTTTCAAAACACGTTCTTTATTCCATGAACGTAACATAGCTTGAATCTCCAAGGCGCAAGCAATCGCAGCATCTTCTTGTCTTTTCATAGGTATGGGAGCACCAAACAAAACCATAACTTCATCACCAATAAACTTATCAATCGTGCCGCCATACTTAAATGCAATACTCACTACACGCTCAAAATATTGGTTTAACATATTCACTACAACAGCAGGTGAAACTTTTTGGCTCATGGGCGTAAACCCACGAATATCAGCAAACATGATTGTCACTTGCCTAAGTTCTCCCGCTTTACCAATTTTTAACCGCCCTGAAACCAACTGTTTCACAACACTTGGTGACAATAATCGTTCAAACTGAGCTTGTGTTTTGGCCTCTCTTTCAATTTTTTGCGACAACCCTGCATTGGCTACAGCCATCGCAATATATGTCACAATACCACCCAAAAGCTGCAAATCTTTTTTAACAAATGCGCCTTGACCTTTACGCAAATCAATTTGCACCGCGCCAATCACTTTATCGTTATGAATAATTGGCGAGCACATCACCGATTGAATCCCCATCAAAACCAAAGATGAAGATTGCGCCAACTCACCAGCATGCGAAACATCTGATAACAAAACTGCAGATTTGGTCGACTTTACCTCATTAAGCACAGTTTGTGAGACCGATACTTGCCCACTACTATCATCCAATGTTTTAACTGCCCTTGGCTCAAACTCACCTTGAGGATTAAGCAACAGAACCACACAACGGTCTGCCATAAACATACTCACCAATTGTTCCGTAATGGTATTCAAGAGCTTACGAACATCTCGTTCTATACCAATACTTTGCAGCAACTCCTGCCCCATGCGCAGCTTTTCATAGTCCACGCGTAATATTGAGGCATCATGCACTTCATTTTCAGGGAGAAAACGCTCCACTTCAGCAACATCAATGCGTTCTGCATATTGTGCTTGCTCTGTATCAAACTGTTCAAATTTGACCAAACTACTAACATCATCAAATTCAGATTCTTTAAATGTGACAAGTACTGTACCAACTCGTATTTCATCACCATTTTTAAATTCATGTTCTTGGATACGTAATTCATGGAAGTAAGAACCGTTAGAGCTGCCCAAGTCTTCATAAATAAAAGTTCCATCTACTTCGCGAATGATGGCATGATATTTGGATACCACATTGCAAGCAAGACGAATCGTATTGCTTGGGTGCCTACCAATCGTGACGAATCCCTGCAAAGGAATTTCGCGATCACTACCATCTTCTTGAACAATTAATATTGCCATACGCCGTAGCATAGACGCTTAAAAGCTTCTTGCACAATAAATTTTAATGAAACATGAGATGACAAAAATGTTTTTGCAGTTTACGCTTCATCACACTGCTAAAATAATAATACACAAAGGGAAGTTAATACGATGACTGAGGCTGCCAACCAACCCAGTAGGGAACAATTGCGAGCACATCGTCAAATTTTTTGGGATGCCTGGCAAAAAGCACAAGCCGACTTACCTCTCAATGCCTTGGAAGTTCGCATTGCTAGAGTGATTGCAATGCATCCAGAATACCATCACTTTTTCGATGATATGGACACCTTCCTAGAAAGGGATTTCCAAGTCGATGATGGCATGAACCCTTATCTTCATTTATCCCTTCATCTGGCAATTGAAGAACAACTGGCAACCAAACATCCACCAGAAGCAGCCAAACTCATGGAGCACTATATGGTAAATTTAAAAAAAGAACGCCATGAAACACTGCATATTATTTTAGAAGTATTAGCAGAAACGGTTTACCAATCACAACGCACTGGGCAAGAGCCAAACCCCGAAGCTTATGCAGGTCAACTTCGCGTGTTGATGCAACAATAATGCGTTATTTATTCCTAACATTACTTGGTTTTTTTGGCCCTGCTTTATTAATGTTTTTATTACGTCTCACATGGTTTTACATACGCACCCAATGGCTAAAAAAGCTTTCAACACAACAAAACGAACCCGAGATTATTGATGTTACACCCATTCATAAAAAACGCATCAGCAAACCTTTTATTTTCCTTTGGCTACTGATTAGTATTCTTTGTACTGCCTTTTTAGTTTGGCAAATGGATGACACCCCTGCCCCAGAACAAACTTATATTCCAGCGCATATTGATGCTGAAGGAAACTTTGTACCTGCACAAGTCCTCAGAGAAAAAACCAAATGAAATTAAGCTTTGAAAATTTGCGTTTTTTCTTGATCAGAATTATCTTTTTCTTGCACAATGCTAGTGCCACATTTGGGGCACTCATAAACCTCAGCTTCTTCAGCTTCAAATTTTTCCTTACAACGTGGGCAACTGACTTTAACTTCGCTCATTTTCTCTCCTTATCTTTGGGGAAATACCTGCCTCAACCCATTCACACTTTCAAACAATCATGATTGAAGACCAAAACATGACAAATTGCAAGCCTACATCTGTGACTTACACCGCATTTTCTCAAATTCCTGCTTCCAAGCTTCTTACAAACCTAAACAAACAAAGTGTTCTCATCACATCCAACCAACGTTTATCAAGATTTCGTTTACAGGAATTTGAAAAGCAACAACTTAAGCTTGGCAAAACAGCATGGGAAACGCCGCAAGTCTTGCCTTGGACAACATGGTTACGCCAGCAATGGTCTAATGCCAATATTGGTTTATGGCTAAGCAAACAGCAAGAAACTTTATTATGGCAAACATGCATCACTCAAGACCAAGAGATTCATGTGCTCAATCCCAAAGCCTTAAGCAAACAGGCTATGGATGCCAGACAAATATTGGCAGACTTTCATATTGACCCAAGCTGCTTGCAACATGCTGGGGAAGAACATCTTGCTTTATGGCGCTGGCAACAAAGTATTCAAGAACAAACCGAGCACTACCTCTCCTTTCAAATTCTCGAAGTATTGCAACAAGTACAGGTCGCATGTTCACAAACCCATATTGTATTGGATGGTTTTGATAGCTTCACGCCTGCCCAAATAGGCTACCTTGAACATTTACAACAGCAGGGTTGCAGTATTCATACCGTTATCAATGACCAACCCAAAGCAGCTATCGAACTGTTTAAATATCAAGATGAAGAAAATGAAGTCAGGCAAGTTTGCCAACAAATTCGCAAACACAGCGAACAACACCCTAAGCATACTATTGCTGTACTAGTGCCCAACTTAGAGCGCATTGCCCCCACTATTCGTCAAATATTTTCCGAAGAACTTGCTCCTACCTTAAGCTTATCAAGCAATACCGATGAACAAGGCGCATACTTCAATATATCTCTAGGCTCACCGCTCGCCAACCAACCGCTTATTCAAGCGGCACTGCATGTATTGCGTTTAACCCAGCAATACAACCTAGACTATCAATTGATTAATCAGCTTTTGCTTAACCCTTATATGCAAGGTTACCATGAAGAAGCAATACAACGTGCAGCTTTGGATACCTCATTACGTCAACACAACCAATATCATCTAAATATCAAACAGTTGCTTAACTTATGCCAAGAAAGTGATAGTGACCTTAGTCAATTTATACACATGCTTGAAGTCATCTTACAGCAACAACAAACATTAAAAGATGCACCTCATAAACAACTCTTATCCCATTGGCTTAGCTTAAGCGAGCCATTCTTGGATAGTATATTCTGGAATGCACAAAGCTTTGCACTGCCTTATGAAGCAGCACAGCATGAGAATTGGAAAGCCTTAATCAATACATTGCCTGCTTTGGATGATTTTTGTGGTTTCATCACATGGTCAGAAGCATTATCGCATATACAAGAACATGCATTTGAACATGTTTTCCGCCCAGCACCAGGGCTGGCAAACATTCAAGTGATGGGTTTACTTGAAGCTGCAAATTTATCCTTTGACCATGCTTTTGTTATTGGTATGGATGATGTGACATGGCCACCCGCAGCCAAGCCTCACCCACTGATTCCTTTTGATATACAAGTGCAATACCAAACACCACATGCCAATAGCGAGCGTGAATGGCTGTATGCACAAAGTGTGTGGCAACATATTCAACATATCGCACCCACATTATCTGTCAGTTATGCTTGCCTCAAAGGCGGGCAAGAGGTTCAAGCCTCACCATTTGTTAAACATGCCAGTGAACAAACGGAATCAAGTCATGCTTCAAGTCGTTATGCCTTGTATTTACAACAGCATACAGCAGCTACGGCTACCATAGCAGATAGCATATTGCCTGTAACAACAGATGAAAATGTTAAGGGTGGCACAGGCATTATCAAAGCACAATCAGCATGCCCATTCCAAGCTTTTGCCCGCTACCGCTTGCGTTTACGCGGTTTGGAAACACCAACATTGGGTTTAACCCCTGCCGAACAAGGTACCTTATTACACGCTGCTTTAGAGCACTTCTGGAAGCATGCCAAAAACTCAACAAACTTACTTCAATTCATCAATGAAGGTTCTTTAGAGCAACATGTACAACAAGCCGCAACCCATGCTTGGTCAGCGATTAAAAGGGTGATTTCACAAGACACAAAAGACCTGGAAACTCAGCGTTTACAGCATCTTATACAACAGTGGCTACACTTTGAAAGTACACGAGAGCCTTTTACTGTCACAGGTTTTGAATTTAAGCAGACTGTAACATTAGGTACATCCTCCACCTTGGTCTTACACACCAAAATCGATAGAAGCGACAAAACTGCCAGTGGTCATCACATTATTATCGACTATAAAACAGGCTTAGTTTCAGCAAACAAAGCCATGGGTGACCGACCAGAAGAACCACAACTACCGATTTATTATATGGCTTCTCAAGCAACAAATAATCAAGTGGACGTTTTAGCTTTTGCGCAAGTGCGGAATGGTGAAGTAAAGTTTGAAGGGTTTAGCCAAGAATCTGACATATTACCCAAGCTTAAAGCCTACAAACCACGCAAAAATCAACCCGAAGATTGGGATACCCTCACCCAACATTGGCAAGACACTTTAAATAATCTTGCAGATGAGTTTATGGCTGGTGAAGCAAGCGTAACACCCAAAAATACCCAAAGCTGCACCTATTGTGAGTTTGAAGGTTTGTGTCAGATTAAGCGTTAAGCAGGTATCAATGTTGCATATGCTTCTGGCTCAGGTTCATGTAAGTAGCATGTTTCACCTGGAGTTAAATCAGCATGAAGTTTCTTTGCTATAAAGTATGCCAAAGTTGCAGGTACGGCATTTCCTACCATCTTGTAACCCGCAAGCACACTCTTATAATAAAATTTATGCGAGTCAGGGAATGTTTGAATGCGTGCGCACTCCCGAACAGACAAACGACGATAAAGTTCTTTTTTACTTGGCACAAATATTCTTACATTTTGTTCAACAAACTCCATTTTTGGTGCCTGTGGATGAATTGGAGCATGGCGACCACCCGCTTGAATCGTAAAAGATTGCTCATCCCAAGCCCGTACACGGTTTCGCGACATGTAAATTGTTGAAAATCCACCTGTAAGATATTCATGATTAGGCAAGCTACACAAATCTCCATTCGTGTGGTTTTTGTCCTTAGCTGGAAGCGCACTGTTTCTAATATTATAGATAACTTCCCTTAAAGTTCTTTTTTTATCAAAAGGTTTTGGAAACTCAAATATTGTATTCAAATCATGACGAATACCAATAAAGAAAACACGCTTTCTATCTTGTGGAACCCAATAATCAGAAGCATTCAACATAGTAAAAGAAAGATTATATCCACTTTCTTTAAATAGTTCTTGAATAGATGCCATTGCGTTTGCATGACGAGAAGCAAGCATTCCTGAAACATTTTCAGCAACAAAAAATTTAGGCTGCTTGTCCCTTAAAATACGAATAAACTCATAAAAAAGCTGACCTCTTTTGTCTTTAATACCTCTTAAAGACCCCGCCTCGCTCCAACTTTGACATGGAGGACCACCAATAATGCCATCACAATCTGGAATTTCACTGGATGCAACATCACGGATTGACTTACGATTAAGCTCAACATGAGGAAAATTTTTCTCGTATGTTTCCCAAATATCTTTGTCATATTCATTTGCCCAGATAGTTGTAAACCCAGCTTTTTCAAAACCTAAATCTAAACCACCAGCACCAGAAAACAGAGAAACTATTCTCATTTTTCTTCGATTGTTATTAAAACTGCATCTAACATTTGAGCAGGGTTATTAGGATTTTTTATCTTAATATCTTTAGTTGCAATGTTTTTATTATTTTTTATTGCTTCTCTATCTTTTTTAGGAAATGAGTCAAACTTGCTTTTCTGAAGTATGCAAGAAAGACTAAAAGATAGTTCTTTATTTACTTCATATATATTTTTATAGACAGTTAATGGATTTTCAATGTGCCACATTCCTCTAATTCTAAGGTATGTGATTCCTAGTGGATCGACTGCATTTACACGACCTAGCTCTTTTGTTTCCGAAAACTCAACGTCAACAATAGTCTCTACGCCTTCCTTAATTGTTGAACCTATTCGGGTGTAAACCTCTCTATTCGCCGCATAACAATCACCATATACCATCCAGAGGTGTTTTAACTTTCCTTTTTTAGGGACAATACCAATTGCATAAATAATATCTTTTGATTCCCAATCCTCAGATTCTATGCAAGCTTTACTAACTCTATGGTCATCCGAATATAGTTTATCTTTCGGGTAAGAGCTATTCAATGCAATTCCTGAGTTAAATCCTTGTATTTTTTTAACTTCAATTGCATCTCCACCTTTTAGCATAGCATCAGGAATATTGTTTGCATTGCCCAAATATGAAAATACTTTTGATACAGCAATATCTTTAGTCTCTAAGTTAGTTTCATCTATTGTTCCTGCAAAGGCATCCTTTATATATGCCTCTAAGCCTTCACCAATACTATTCATGCGATTTACGGCATTTCTACTTGCCCTTAATTGCGTTGAGGCAGACTTTTCGATGTTCAGAATAGCTTGAAGAATATTTGACATAATCACCTCTTATAAGTGACAAATATGGTCGCGGTCAGGACCTGTGGATAGCATTGTAATTGGGCATTCACAGACTTCTTCAATGCGTTTAAGCAATGCTGTGGCAGCATCAGGAAGCTGAGTAATATCTTTCAAACCAAATGTATTTTCAGACCAACCTGCTAAGGTTTCATAAATCGGCGTGCATTCTTCCAAGGCTGTGGCACATGCTGGAATAGATTGCAGGCGTTCGCCATTGCGCTCATAACCCACACAAAGCTTCACTTCTTCCAAACCATCTAATACATCTAATTTGGTGATAGCTAAACCAGTCACACCATTGATACGCACAGCATGTTGCACCACAACGGCATCAAACCAGCCTGTGCGGCGTGGGCGACCAGTGGTTGCGCCAAACTCTTGGCCTTTTTCTGCCATGTGTTTGCCTGCATTTTTAGCATCGCACATACCATCAGCATTGTATAACTCTGTGGGGAATGGCCCTGCACCAACGCGTGTGGTGTATGCTTTACAAATACCAAGCACTTCATGCACTTCTTTAGGGCCAACGCCAAGACCAGCAAGGGCTGCACCTGAAACTGTATTTGAAGATGTTACAAACGGATAAGTACCGTGGTCTACATCCAACATCGAGCCTTGCGCACCTTCATAAAGAATATTTTTACCAGCTTTGATATTTTCATACAAAATCAACGGCACATCAGCAGCCAATGGTAATAAACGTTCACGCGCCAAGTCCAATGCTTCAACCACATCTTCTTTTTTAACAGCTTCTGCGCCCAAAAACTCTACCAACATAAAGTTAACGTATTTAAGGTTTTCATCAATGCGAGCATCCAAGTCGTCTGATGTTAGGTCAACTAGACGAATACCACGACGTGCTGTTTTATCTTCATAACATGGGCCAATGCCACGACCTGTTGTACCAATCTTGCCTTTACCTTTAGCCGCTTCACGCGCTGCATCCAATGCACGGTGATACGGTAAAATAAGCTGGCAACGGTCAGAGATGCGTAAGCGGTCATTCACAGGGATATTCGCATCAAGCAACATATCCAACTCTTCCACCAAGCGGAATGGATCAACCACAGTGCCGTTACCAATCAAGCTCAAGATGTTTTCATGCAAGATACCTGATGGGATATGATTCAAAACAGTCTTTTGGTCACCAATCACCAAGGTATGTCCTGCATTCGGACCACCTTGGAAACGGGCTACCACATCCATTTTTGGTGCAAGAAGGTCAACAATCTTACCCTTGCCTTCATCACCCCATTGAATCCCAATCGCTACTGTGTTTGTCATGTCTTATCCCTATGTATTACTTAAAACTTAAAATATTATACTATCAATCGGTGTATGATGTGTTGTCTAGCCATGCCCATAAATCAAACGAAAATCCTGTCGCAGGCATATCCCTGCCGTGGGCTGCCATCATTTGATCATATCTACCACCATGCAATAAAGCATGGGATGAATTGTTGGCAAAACCTGTAAACACCATGCCACTATGGTACAAGAAACGCGGTGTTACTGCTGCATCAATCACCACACACACTTCACCTGAAAGTTTATCATTCACGGTATCAACCAAGCTTAACAACTCGTCAGCCGCAACCGTAAATGTTTCATTGATTTGCGTTTTTTGCGCCCGCAACCAATCGGCATCACCCTGCCCTGCTGCCAAAGCCATCAAAGCGTCTTTCACCACATCAGATAACGGTTCTGTTTCTAAATAATTCGTCATATCTTCAGGGGAATGCCGTGCAAGCAATTCAACCCAAGTTTCCAAAGATGTATCACTTTCTTCAACCAAGGCTTGAATCAATCCCATGTGCCCTACTTGCAAAATTGCACCATCAAAACCTGCCGCTTCCATAGAAAGAGCAGCCAAATGCATCACTTCCACATCACCATCCACACCTGCAAGACCCAAACATTCCACACCTGTTTGCCATTGCTGGCGTGAACCTGTACGCACATCAGGACGCGCCAACATCACAGGGCC
>Ga0256829_1002365_pt1 | contig 14126 bp, 16 predicted proteins | sample 131447metaG_FD_185979 | JGI IMG/M metagenome (GOLD analysis project Ga0256829, IMG submission 185979) | Hydrothermal vent microbial communities from Lau Basin, Pacific Ocean - 131-447 | ecosystem: Environmental > Aquatic > Marine > Hydrothermal vents | place: Pacific Ocean: Lau Basin | collected...
ATGCTAATACTAATAGCCATATCTGCCTCAGTGCTAATATACATGTGGATGAGCGGCCTCGTTGGCTCAGTCCACAAGTCAAACCCAGGGCTTTATGAAAAGATACAAATAGTTTCTGCGAGCATAACAAATACAAGTGCAAATAAAACTCAACATTACTTTAATATTACGGCATACGTGCAAAACCTAGGGTCATCAACAGTTCAAATAAACAGCTTGAGCGTTATAAATGCCTCTAATGGAAACGCAATATATAGCAACAGCTCCAGCAAGATTTTAACAACAATACCCTCAGGGAAAGTAGTCCCTGTGACAAGCGGTAACGTATCCATAAGTGATGCCCCTCCTGCAGGAACCCCTGTAATTATAGAGGTAACAACAATACACGGAGTGCAGGCAACATATCAAGCAACTTGGCCCTGACTTTTTGTTTAGCATCTTTAAGAAACACCCTAGTTTTTGTCTTCCGCTAATAATCTTATACGTTAATGCATTCCTTTTGATATTATTAGCTGATCTTCTTTACTAATCCTACAACTGAAAGCTTTGCCTTTTAAGGCGGAGATGGAGTAGTTTCGTAAATTGTAGATGCCCTAGGTATTTTAGGGTTTTATGCAGAGGCGACCATCAAGCATTATTGAAAGGAAATCCCAATAGCCTTGAGTCCCCTTCTCGGGAAATAGGGGATACCGAGAGGAGGCCAGGCCCGAGGCTGAATCCAAATAGAATGTAGCCTCAAACCTTTCGACCTTATTGACACCAAGAACCCTCGCTCTTTAGGGCAGGAGGAGGCCAGAATATATAGGTAATGGTAAAACCTATTTATGCCGAAAACCATCTTTGTTGCCCTACGAAACAGCCCCCCTGCAAATTACCTGAGATATAGCTACTAAAGAAGTAATTATTGGTTTTAGGTTTAGATATATAGGATCGCTCTCATCGGAGCTTCTCATTAGTTTTATTGCTTTATCCAAGAGGCTACAGGCGTCCATGTCCTTAGCAAACAGGTGCCCACCCCTATCATTATATATTATTTTATGTATGTCACTAACTATATTCAAAAGCGTAACTTTCCAACGCTTGATGAGCAACAGGCTGTCTGGATTTCCCTTTATATCAACTAGCCTCCTCTCTGATCTTTCTAGGCCTTCAATATAGTTTATTAGGCTAGCCTCTATCCCCTCAAGCTCTTCAAGAGACAAGTAGATCCCTCCCCCGGAATTTAGCCACAACCATTTTTGTATAGGTAATAACGCCTAATAAGGAAACAGGCCTAGTTTACACAAGGTTCTCAAAAGGTTTTCGAAAACCGGTTGTAAGCAGTTTTTAAATATGTTTGTAAAAGCTTCAAGGGCCCAAGACCGTAAAGATAAAAGCGTTTTGAAAAACCCAACAAAACATAAAATTAGTAAAGCGCTAAAGCCTACCTTAACTAGCTAAAGGCTTTCTAAATCAGCACCCTCCTCTCCTATAAACTCCTCAACCTCTTCGCTCGGATATTCTCCCATATCTAACAGCTCTGTTAGATAGAAATAACCCTGCCTGTCTATTATGACAGTCTCGTTCTTCAGGAGCTCGTTTAGGGCATATCTAATCTTATCTTCGCTAGCTAGCCCCGATAAATACCTGTGAAAGTCTTTGATACCCATCTTTCCGTTCCTCTTTAAAAGGTTTAACAATATGCCCTTTAGCTCCTCTTCGTTTGGTGCAGTATATACTACCAAATCCCCATCCTCATATATCACGGATAGGCTCTCTTCAATCGTATCCATACCTTCACCATCCACCCTTTCGTCGGACATCTACGGCCACCGTCGGCAATAGTTCCAGCCAAAACCTATAAATAATATGGTTTTCTAAGAGCTTTATGGCAATATATTCAAAATATTTAATTTCCACAAAAATACAAAAAAAGGGAGTGGTGTTGGGGAGGAGGCAAACTAAGAGGATCCTCTGTGAACAGATGAGAGGTAAGGCTGATTCGAGAGATGCCATAGAATGGCTCTATGATGACTTTGGTATTACATTCAAGGCTCCTTGGAATGAAATTATAAAGGCTACTATAAACAGAAATAGGATCGCTCCCAATAACGTTGTTGTCCTTATGCTTGAGCGTGGGGTGGGTTTTAATGAAAGGGCTTGGGGTAATTTGTGGAAAGAAGGAGTGCAGGGCAGTAGAACAGGTAATAAATATAGTGAGGGCTGAGAGGGGGGGCTACCCTTCTTTTGACTGCTACCATGTAGTAGAGGCCTTAAGGCTAATAAAGGAGAGAGGTGTTGGTAGGCCTTATTTATCTTATATCCTTGGAATAGGAGATGCTTCTGCTAAAACCCTCATAAAGAGGCTGAGGGAATTTGGGCTAGTCAAGCAGGTTGGTAGGCACAGCTACATATCAGACCTAGGCGAGATGGTTGTAGAGGGGTTTGAAGAATCAATGCACATATACAGCTCAAAGCTTAGCATAGAAGGGTTTGAAGAGTGCAACGTCTTATTCTTAAAAATGAAGCCACCGAAAGATCTAACATCGATACACATGCTTAGGGATGTAATCATTTCAAAGGGATGTGAGGAGTCTATAGTGGGCTTTGTAGATAATGGGGTTATTGGTTTTCCAGGGCTACCAAGGAGGTTAGAAAAAATGGTTTCAACTCCATTACTTATGTTTGGAAGTGTTATCAAGCAAGGTGCTGTGATTGTTGTACCTTCTAAGTGTATGAAGGTTCTCTACTCCTTCTTTATAAGTGTAATGAAGGATTGCTGTAGCGAAAATCAGATAGATGAGAGGCAATAATACTTAGCTTGACTGAAATAAAGTTTTTTGACCGAAGGAGTATATAGGGATTAGATTGGGTAACATTAATAACTACGATCACATCATTGATAAAATAAAGGTTGATGAAAAGGGGGGTCCTAGAAGCAAACTCGTTGATGCAATTCTAATCCTCCTTGTTTCCAAACCTATGAGATCCGGCGAGATTGCTGGTTACCTTAACAAAGAAACAAAATACATATCGAGCTACCTCTCTTACTGGAAGGAGAGAGGTTTTGTGGAATATGAAAATGGCCTGTGGTACCTAACTCCTAAAGGGGAAGACTTTGCTAGAGAGATGATATCAAAGGTTTCTGATGAGAAGTTTAATGAGTTTGTTGCACTCGCCCAAAGGATAGCAGGGGATTCTGTAAAGCAGACAATAAACGACAAAAATAACATCAGAAAGGGAGGGTTCTCTAAGGAATCCTTGTCATTTATTGTTAGGCAAACATATAAAGTAGACAATAAACGACAAAACAGGGTTTCTCAGGTAGCATGTGTCATGCAACAATTGAAGGATATTATTGATGAGGATGAAATGGAGATAACTTCCAGCATATTAACTCACTATGCAAAGTTTGGCACAACATATCTATATTTAGACCAGCTTATGGAAAGGTTAAAGGCTGATTATACATGGCTCTTGAAGAGATTAAGGAGCCTGCAGAGCAAGGGCATCTTATATATTTATACAGATCCAAGGCTTGGTATAAGGGTTGGCTTAACTAGGAATGTTAAGGAGATGATAAGGGGTTGCTAGTATAGCAACAACTACTTCTTATCTAATATTATGGTATTCTTAATATTATTCTTATAAAAGCTGCAAAACATATACAATATTACTGTTTGTATAATGTGTTTTGTATTACTGTGTTATGTTTTTAAAACAAAATGCTGCAAAAAAGGCAACTTTTCTATAACTTGTAGTAGTATTTGTAATGGATGTAATAAAATAAAATCTTATATCTGCATGCCAAAAATCTGCTTTTTCCTCTCCAACCTTTTCTTCACTTTATCTACGGCTTTCAGAAAATGTTCCATTGTCACATACTTTGATTTCTGCCTTATCGCAAAGAAACCAGCCTCGGTAGCTATTGCCTTTATCTCTGCACCAGAAAGGCCTTCTGTTATCTCCGCTATATATTCTATATCGAAGTCCTTGGTTCTCATCTTTTTTACATATATCTCCAATATCTCCTTCCTCCCATCTTTATTGGGTAGCGGAACCTCTATTATCCTGTCAAACCTCCCTGGTCTCAACAACGCGGGGTCTAGGAGGTCTATCCTATTTGTGGCAGCTATTATTTTAACAGTATCTAATGGGTCAAATCCATCTATCTCTGCGAGGAGCTGGAGCAGGGTCCTCTGTACTTCTCTATCACCACTCGTGCCCATTTCCATCCTTCTAGAACCTATCGCATCTATCTCATCTATGAAGACTATCGAAGGTTTTCTTTCCCTCGCTAGCCTAAATACCTCTCTAACAATCCTTGCACCCTCCCCTATGAACTTATTGACAAACTGGCTACTAACAATCCTTATAAAGTTCGCCTTGACCTCACCAGCAAGGGCCCTAGCTAAGAGAGTTTTTCCTGTTCCTGGCGGTCCATAGAGCAACACCCCATGTGGCGGGTCTATCCCTATATCTTTAAACAGTTTTGGATTGAGTATAGGTAGGCCAACAACTTCATATATCTCCCTTATCTGGCTCTCTAAACCGCCCACATCCTTAAAGGAAAGTTGAGGCCTTTCATCAATTTCCATCGCTTCAACAAACGGATCGTAGATATTTGGAAGTATCTCTACTATTGTTGAACCCTTATTGTTTAGCGCAACGGAAACCCCAGGTCTCAATTTCTTTATGTCAACATTTGAACCTATTTTAACGACGAGGTTTGGGCCTGTTGAGCTTTTAACTATCGCCCTATCCTTGTCAAGTACCTCTAGTAGCATGGCCTCTATGTACGGTGTTTCTAAAAGCTTAGACAGCTCCTGTTTGTAGTATTCTAGATCCCTTTCTAATGAGATCCTGAGTTGGGTAAGGTACCTTACCCTCTCCCTGAGGTAGCTTATTTCCTCTTCACTATTGAGTTTTTCATTTATTTTATTGTTTGAGTCACTAAGGGACAAATATCTTCACCGTGGTATTAGGTTGTATATAGCCTTTTTTAACCTGTCTAACCTAGTCTTTAACCTGTTCAATGTTAACCGGGGAGTTTACAATAACTTTCAACAAGAAAGTTGCTATCGCCTTAGCTAAGGGGGGAGGAACGGCTTCTCCTATCATGTTGTATTGCTTGTCTTTTCCACCCAAAAATATGTGATGGTCAGGAAAACCCATAAGCCTTGCTTGCTCCCTAACCGTTAGTACTCTATCTTGGAATGGATGGATGAACCTCGAAGATCCCATGACCGTTGGCGCTATTTTATATGGGTTTAACCTTATGAGGTTTTTGAACCTTCTGTTTTCAGCCCCCTTAAACTCTATAAGGGAATCCCCCCATTTCACTTTTGAAATCCTTCTTTGGAGCTTCTTACTAATGCTTAGCGGCGCTTCATGGTTTGGGGGCCAATAAGATCCAGGCTCTGGTAAATCTCTTAGCGAGTCCGCCACCACCTGTTTCTTCTCTTTACTTGGCTCTATTTTAACGTTAGAAACAAAAACCCTAACCCTTCTGCTAGGAACCCCGTAGTCTTCCGAGTGAAGCACATTAAAGAAAACCATATTGTAACCAATCCTCTTAATTTCTTTCTCTATAGAGCTTTTTATGTCTTCGTAAAGTATTCCCGGCACGTTTTCTATGAAGAAATACTTGGGCTTAAGCTCACCTATAATCCTTATTGCATGCAGATACAATTGACCTATGGGATCCGAGTACAGCCTGTCTATCGGTAGCTTCTTCCTATTCTTGTTTGCCTGCGTAAAAGGTTCACAAGGGGGGCTTGCTATTACAACGTCGAAGTCTCCGGGGGAGTAGCCGCTTACCTCCTTTATGATTCTATAATTAACCTTCTTGACATCATCTGCTATTAAGTATGCATCGGGGAAGTTCGCCTTATATGTTTTCGAAACCGGGGGGTCATTTTCTATCGCAACAGCTACCTCAAACCCTCCGTCTTCAAAGCCTCTGGAAAAGCCCCCTGCGCCAGAAAATGCGTCAAGAACCAAATACCTTCTTTTCATCAGATTTTATCTCCTCTTCAAGCCTTGCTATCCTCTCCTCCAACACTTTGATGTAGCTTGAATTATCATCAGGCTCTAGGAGGCTTCCGCATTTTGGGCAGGTGAAGTCATATTCAAAGGCATCATCGAAGGTATACCTAGTGTTATCCTTTGGGCATTTATAGAATTCATGGCTTTTCTCATATTCAAGCCTTGATTTGAGTTTTTCGAGAACAGACTTCTTCCTTTTAACTATGGCTAGGCTCACCGATTTCATATCTATGTACCAATAATACCTCGTTGCCTCGCTTTCCGGATGTTTCCCCCTTTTATATGTTGAAAGCTTTGCATTGTATAAGACCCTCAGCACCTTCCTAACATCACTCTGCCTATAGCCTGTGATGCCTTCTATTTCCTCATCACTTATCCCCCTCTCAGGATCAGTTTTTAAGAGAATCTCAAGGATTTCAGAGGCCATTTTTTCATCAGCTTCTGCCTTCATTGCGAGGAGCCTCACATATTCCCTTAGCTGCTCTATGTACTTTTTGTTGTCCTCCTTTTCATTCCATTCACCTTTCAACGATCTTTCCCCTCTCCGCAGGTATTATTTTGAAGCTTGCGTCCGTATAATATAATAGTAGCTCCCTACCCTTATATAGTCTATCTAGAAAGACGGCAAGGGCTGCCACCTCACTATGTGGTTGCCAGCCTATGGAGACGTTATAGTCAGAATTATCATAATAGAACCTCTCAACTTTTTCGCCACCAACCACTATCAGCTTCTGCCTAGGCGAAGATGATATTTTACCTACTACGTCATCGACGTTTAGGCCATACATCGTTAGGTTTATCACCTCGCCCCCTTCTTCCTTCCACTTCGTAACGTACTCTTTCCCGTTGTTGCTACAGAAAAAATCTATCTTCCCTCCCCACTTTTTAGAGGCCTTTTCTAAGGATTCTCTAACCCTTTTATCGCAAACTCCTTCTAAAACAAATCCATTAGCTCCAAAGGCCCTTGCGACTAATGCAACATGGGTTGTGATCCTTTTATCCCTCTCTGGCCTGTGACCAAGCCTCAAGACGTATACCTTCTCATAAGGCGTTGCTAACGCTTCTAATCTCCCGTTTTCCAACCTCTCTCCCTGCAAGGCTCATAACCTTTTCGAGCACTTTTTCAATACCTATTTTATTTGTTGCTGATACCATAACCATCTCAGCATCAGGTTTTATTTTTAATGATATTTTCTTGATGGCATCAAGCTTTTTCTCTATTGTATTATTGTCGACCATGTCTACCTTGTTTAGTGCAAAAATTATCGGTCTGCTACTAGCGTTTAGCTTTCTTAGTATTTCACCCCCAGCAATTATTTTTTCATTGATCACCTCCGCATCCTCACTCATGTCTACAACAAACACTATTACGTCAGAAAGAGAAACCTCCTCTAGTGTAGAGTAGAAGGCCTCTACGACTTCTGGTGGTACTTCCCTTATAAAACCAACTGTATCTACAAAGAGCACTTTTTTATCCCTATAGACCACCATTTTATGTTTCGGATATAGTGTCGTGAAGTATTCTTTACCAACTTTTTTGTTCTCGTTTGTAATGGCGTTAAAGAGCGATGTTTTGCCTGCAGAAGCATAACCAACTATGGAGGCTATTGTCATGCCAAGCATCTTCCTCCTCATGGCCCTCTCATGCTCCCTCCTTCTTATTTCTTCAAGTGCTTCTTTGATCCTTGATAGCCTTGAGGTCTGTTGTTTCCTATATGCATCTATACCATAATTTCCAGGACCTAAGAAGCCTACAAGTTCGCCCATCTTGCTCCTCCTTATGTATTCCCTCATAAATGGTAGTTCATGCTTTATCTTAGCCATCTCTATTTGCAGCATTGCCTCTTTGCTACCAGCGTGAAGGGCAAATATATCTAAGATTAGCATAACCCTATCAATTATCTTGGTTCTCGTTTCTTTTTCCAGCTTAAAAAGGGAAGAGGGTTGTATATCGCCATAGTATATGATCGAGGTTATTTTCCCTTCTTCAACCGCCTTCTTTATCTCGTTTATCTTACCCTTCCCTATCTTTTTCTCTCTTCTTAGCTTTTTTACTTCGACAATCTCATAGCCAGCTGTTTCCGCTAATGCCACCGCTTCATTATAATGGTTCAGAAAATTCTTTGACAACAGCAAGAGTGCCCTTTCCTTCTCCTCAGACTCCAACTAGTCTTCATCCCTTCTTATTACTACAACATCCCCAAATGTTACCTTATCATGGAATGAACCTTCTTCCATTTCTTCATATTCAACCGGCTGTAGTATTCTTACTTTGAGGAGCTGCTCTATCTTCTTTGCGAGGTTTATCGAGGGTTTCATTTTTTCCTGCTCTATCTTCTTTAGCATCGACTCACTTATCCTCAGCTTCTGCGCTAAGGTCTGTTGTGTCCAGCCCCTAGATTCCCTCCCTTTCTTTATTATTTCTCCAAAGCCCTCTTGAAGTTCTAGCTGGCCCTCAAACCTCTCAACTTTTTTCTTAACTTGAACCACCTTTCTCTCATAGACAGGGGTGGCCCTCCCGCTCTTTATTAGCTTGTTGTAGCACCTTTGGCAAAGTATCATCTCTGCACCATCAACAATCGCTTTATAAGGTTTTCCCTTTATGGGCATCCCGCACATCTCGCACGTTTCCACTTTGCCCCGCCACATTGCTATTTGGTTTCCAAGCTATTTATATCAATAGCAGCCCATTTCTTCAAGTGCTTCATCTAATCAACAAGATATTTTCTGCCCTTATCGGTCCTTATGAATCAGTCCTTATAGCTAAACCATTTAGCAAAGAAGATGTATACAAAGGCTGGAGCTTTCTTTTCTATTCAGAGTTCCTTATTACTAGGCCTGGAATCGACTTTGCTTCCTTTTCAAATTCCTTTCTCTCCCAAGGAAAAACTACCCACTTGTCAACCTCTTCTGCATAGTAGTCTGGGACAAGCCTAGTCCAAGGTTTCATATAGAGTGTAGCAGTCTTGACTTCCACGGGCATGTATAGGGAGATTGCCTGGAGGGCGAATTCGAGGGTTAGTCCAGAATCGCTAACATCATCTACGAGTAACACCCTTTTGTCTTTAATTGGTAGCGTTAAGGGTTGCCTTATGTAGGGCTTTTCTCCTTTTCGCCCAGCCGATATGTAAAGCTTAACCTCAATAGTGCCTATGTTAGTTATCTCTAGCCTATCGGCTAGGAGCCTTGCAGGGATGACGCCACCTCTCAGTATTGATATTATTGCATCGGGTTCAAAGCCAGATTTACTTATCTTTGTGGCTATATCTCCAACGCTCTTCTCTATGTCGCTCCAAGAGAGCATCATAACTTCTATTCCACCATGGTTTATTGGAAGGATATAAATCTCCCTAGCTTCCTCTTCACCTTCCTTGAGCCTGTAATCAACGCCATCTACAAACACCATAAAGCCTGGATTAGGATTCCCATCGCTACTTATAGCAGTTGCAAGCTTTGGATACCTGGCAACGAGCTTTTTTAGGGCATTCCTCCAGCTACACGCCTCTATTTCAATAATACCCTTGTTGTCTGCGTTTTCTTTTAGTGCAGCTAGTAGCCTTATCCTCACCGTTGGCAAGCTGGGTTCCTCTCCAAGGCAACGTCAAGGGGAGACGCCTGTATTTTCTTCTAATATCTTCTGCTTTTTACTATAGAGCCTGATGAGGTTTGTTACGTACCCAGCCAGTTGGTTCCTTAGCTTTTTTGATCTATAAGAGACTATGCTGTTTATAACTTTCTTATTGACCTCAAAGTTCTCTGTAAATAAGTCCCCATGCTCTTCAACAAGTTTCCTTGCCAATCTTTTTATTGCAAGCGTTCTTACCTTACCCAAGCCTTCCACCTGAATGCTTTTGTTATGGTTTAGGAATTTAAAGCTAATATTTCTTCCTTTTTTATATGGTGTTGAGAAGCGATGCCCTATTAAAAGGCACAATAGGTTCCTAGCCGTTCTGGTTGTCCGCTACTTTTGAAACTTTTGAAATGATTGTAGCGAATAACCTTCCAGCCTCCCATTTTCATTGGCTGGCTTTCTGGGAAGAGAAACCCCAAATCTTCAGAGCTACCCCATAACCATGATTATCTTTGGAAAATACTAAATGCTTCACCTGTTGCTATCTATGAAACAACCCCCATTATATAGAAGCCTTATGCTTCCAGGGTATTCTCTAGTGCCTATAAAAAGGCTCCTTCCATCATAAAGGCCAGAAACTTCTAGCCTTCCTCCATTATAAAGAAGATATCCGGCATTATATTCGAATGATACTATAGCCCTCCCATTTTCATCTTTAACGCATGGCGGATATAGAAGGGCTTCTCCTTGGCCCGGGCTTACATAGGTTTCTAGGTTACCTACCTTTGATGGTATCTTAATTTTATGATATTCCCTAGCTGCGTCACAATGACCAGAAATAACCTCGGGCACGCCGATCCAGCTCACAGCAATTCCTAAGACTTTTCCTCTTCTCCAAGGTACGCAAGGACCTCTTAAGAAAACCCCACCATAATTTTCTTTACACTCCAAAGCATTTGCCCTTCTCATAAACTTTATCAAAAAATCTTCAGAGTTTTTCTTTCCATAGATGACCAGGTCTATATCAGAAAAGGCGTTCCACATGTTTAATGAATATGAACCTGTTAGACCTACAGAGGAAAGGTCTACATCGCCTAAGATTTTGCCCAATACACGAACAATTTTTTCATCAGCGCCTTGTGGATGGCTCAGCAATTCCTTAAACATCTCCCTTGGATCGTTATATATTAAAACATCCCCCTTGTTTACATATGGCATGTAGCTCCTGTAGACAGGATCATAGACCAGCTTTAGACCAGACCTTTCTATGGAATCCCTGATACCATTAGGACCATACTCAGAAATAATCCTACAGAAGCTGTTTGCCCTCCTCTTCCAAGCGCCTCTTCTGCAAGAAACATATTTGGGGATTATTGGTATGAACCCCTCAGGAGAAGGTATTCCTATTTCAACTCCAACCAGCAGGTCCTTTGTTATTAGCGTAGAGCTATGCCCTAATCTCGATCGGTTCAAGTTTCCCACCTAAATCAGGCGAGATTATGCTTTTTCTTCTAGCTTTATCTAGCTGAATGGTTCCGGCAAAGCTATATTTCCCTAGAGGAAGTTCTGAGAACCTTGTATGCCAAGTGACTAGCTCCATTTTATTTCCTCCAGACACTACTTTATAGGTGCTTGGCGTAAGGTATCTTTCCTCATTATCAAAGATCTCTATTTCATTATTGAATGCCTTCTGTTCTGTATAGATACTGTGGCATTTTTTCGAGCAAATATCCCTTAAAATCCTTATCGTATATGCCACACCTTTATAACATGAGTCTAAGACCCTTACATTGGACAGAAGTCTATATGTGCTATAATTAAAGGTGTCAGAGACTTTTTCAAACCTTCTATCATCACATTGCTTTATGCGGCCTGTTTCCTTTAGTTCTATCAGGCGTGCATAGATCTCTTTGTTATTACCATAGAGGAGTAGATCAACGTCGCTTCTCTCGCTTTCAACTCCAAGCGCCCAGCTTCCAGTTAATCCAACGTATTCGGGGTCTAGATAGTCTATTAGCTCTGTAATCTGTTTTGGAAGCTCACGCCTTCTCCTTTTATAAACCTTTTCTGGGTTAAAGGAGCGAACTGCTTCGTTTTTGGGTATCACAGGAACAAGCCTTCCTACACAGTCAAGGTACCTTAGGAACTTCCTTGGCGTGTATAGCAGGAAATTGTGGGCACTAATCCTTTTACCAGAAACCATATATGGTACTGAGATGTAGCCATCTTCCGGATGCTCGTATCCTTTTATGAGCCATATGGTTTCTTCAGGTTCCCTTGTTTTTATGTACCACCCTTCGAACAATCAATCCCACCAATGGGAGAAAAGGCTATTGGTTTAGTATTGAAATGGCTTCTTTTAGTGCACTTACTTTCTCTTCATCATTATCGCTTGTACATGCATCAACTATCCTTGCCAATACCTTATATATGTTTGCTATTTCCTTGCCTTGTGCTTTAACTGTTGAATCAAGGGATTTTATGTTTGCATTTAGAGAATCTACTAAAAGTTCTAAGACAGAGACGACATCTTCTATATCATTATGTTCATGTTCCTCTTCGTGCCCGTGGGTTCTTTCTACTTCTTCGACTATATTGTTTAGGTCTTCCTTCTTCTTTGGTAACTCCATTCTCTTTCTTCCGCTGCTCAATTCAGCCACCTTACTGTTATTTATAACTAGAACTTTTAATATCTTTGAGGTAACATAAAAAAGGTTTAAAAAGGTTTAAAAAAGGCTATACATCCTTTGGATCATTAGTAGCTATTATTGGAGGATTGGCAATCCTTATGTCAAGGCCGGAGAGGCTCTTGTTTCCTGTCTCAAAGCCCTTGAAGTACCACATTAATGCACCGAAAACCCCTATTAATGCAACAGCCATCATTGATGCAGCTCCCATTAAGAAGCTTGGACTTGTCATTGCAAGGAAGCCTGTAATAACCCCTGTTGAGATCCAGACAGAAGCCCTCACGATGGATATGTAGAGACCCCTATTCCGCGTTGGGAAGAGTTCTGGTTCTAGAAGTGCTCTTGCTGCCCATGTAAGTTCGAGGGGTATCATGACTAACGAGAACATAAATAATATTAGATTGTTTGTAGCAGTTCTTGATGCAACTGCCCATAAGGCCCCCCAAAGTCCAGCCAATAATCCGAAGGATGTAATCGTATATTCCTTCCTGCCAAGCTTTGGCGTTATTAAGAGCCCAGCTATTATTCCAACGGCAGCCATTATAAAGCCTCCAGTTAGTGCTATAAGGCCACTAATACTAGTAAAGTATGCCCCAGGTATCCCATAAAGGATATATACAAATGCTATATCTTGCACGATTCCAAGTATTATTAGGGTTGCGAACCTTAGTGCCATCCCCCCTGTTGGCTTGACCGGCTGGGAATCAGCATCAATAGTTTTCCAAGCCTCTTCTACGTTTCTAGAGGTCTTTACGGCTCTCCATGGTATAGTTTCAGAAGCTTTTAGCCATGCAATTATCAGCCCTATTATTGGGGCAAAATACATTAGGAGCATAGCGACCTCATAGTTGGTTGCATATGCCCTAGCACTGTTTAATCCAAAGATAAGAAGTGGAACAAAAGCAAGCGCTACACCAAGGTTTCCAAAGTTCTGCGTTATCACTAATAGTTTACTCCTGTGCTTGGAGCCTACGCTCTCCGATATCATTGCAAGAACCGGGGTTTCAAGACCTATTGCAGACATTCCAACGAGGGCCATGGAGATAATAGAAATTGCTATCCTTGAGGCACCATGTATTGTATTAAACCAAAGCGGTAAGTATAATAACATGCCTACCAATACCAGCCCTGAGGAGAGCATAAATGAGACTTTTCTTCCTAACCTATCGGCTATGTATCCTGCAAATAGCGCTCCAATACCTCCAAAGATATAAGGAATGCTAAGGCCTAGCCAGAAGAGATTCTTTGGTATAACTTCAGAAATTGCTGTTAATGGCCCGTAACTTTCTGCAAGCCCAAAGACTATCATCCCGAAGGATAGTGCTACGAAGGCTGCCCAGGGGAAACCATTAGCTCTCTTAACTTCCAACCGCTTCACCGTTTGCTTTTTCCATAAACTAGGGTTTATAAACTAACCTGTTTTTTTCCCAATTTTTTTACTTGATTAAGTAAAAAGTTTTTAAGTAGATTCAATAAAACTTTCTTATGGATATTGGATCAAGGCTGTTTTGGCCTCTTAGCTTTTAAGGCAATAATTTTAGTTGCTTTTAAACACTCTTCGATGTTATTAATTATAGTTCCAATTAATTTTTCCAAGCTTATATTCAATTGATGACCTCTAGTTTCCGAAAGCTATAAGATAACGAACCCCCTATCGTGATTAAAATAAAAAGCTTGAAGTAAGGAACGCTATGGTGGTTACCTCTATATGGTATTTTCGCTATTTTTGTAACTTTGGTAGCCATACCCCGTAAACCCCGTCTTTGTTAGCGGTTCATTAAGGGCTACGCTAATGAATATTGCTTGACCTGTCTTACTGAAAATTAAGCATAACCTTAAGC
>Ga0256829_1002366_pt1 | contig 14126 bp, 11 predicted proteins | sample 131447metaG_FD_185979 | JGI IMG/M metagenome (GOLD analysis project Ga0256829, IMG submission 185979) | Hydrothermal vent microbial communities from Lau Basin, Pacific Ocean - 131-447 | ecosystem: Environmental > Aquatic > Marine > Hydrothermal vents | place: Pacific Ocean: Lau Basin | collected...
CGGCCTGCAAACAGAGGCCGTCTTCTCTGAAAAAGCCGTGCGGAAGATCGATACAAGCCAAGTCCCGCCGCAGCTCTTCCTATCTGGGCTCGGCATGACCGGGTACACAGCCTATTTCGGTATGATGGACATTGGCCAGCCGCGAGAAGGCGACACAATTGTCGTTTCGGCAGCCTCAGGGGCCGTTGGCGGTATTGCAGCACAACTCGCGAAACAGGCTGGGGCGCGCGTTGTCGGCGTTGCCGGCGGCCCTGTGAAATGCGCCTATCTGACGGACGAGCTCGGGCTCGATATAGGCATTGACTATAAAGCCGGGAGTATCGGCGCGGCCCTCGATGCGGCGGCGCCGGATGGCATCGATCTCTATTTCGACAATGTTGGCGGTGAAATCCTCGATGCCGTGCTCGACCGGATGAACTATCGCGGGCGCATCGTCGTCTGTGGCAGCATCTCGCAATACGGCGACTTCGCTGCTGCGCGTGGACCGGCGGGCTATATGCGCGTGGTCACGCATAGCCTGAAAATGCAAGGGTTTACGATGCGAGATTACATGCATCGTGTGCCTGAAGCACTCGAGGATTTGGCGCAAGGACACGCAAACGGGAGTCTGAAATTCCGCGAGCATGTTCTGGAAGGTCTCGAAACCTTCCCAGATGCGTACGAGATGCTCTTCGACGGCCGCAATCACGGTAAACTCTTGATCGACATACGTGGCGATCACTGAGGCTGTACAAATTCAGTCAGGAACAAAACATGCCAACAGTCACTGAAATCTGGGTCAATCGAGAGAACTACCGCGAGACCAAAATAGTCGAGGCGTCAGCGGACTCGCTTGTCGACAATCAGATCCGCGTCAAGCTCGACAAATTCGGATTGACCTCGAACAATGTCTCCTACGCTGTCAGCGGCGACATGATCGGCTATTGGAATTACTACCCCGCAGAAGGCCCATGGGGTAAAGTGCCCGTTTGGGGCATCGCTGAAGTCATCGAGTCGGGATCAGACGAGATCGCTGTCGGCGAACGTCTTTATGGGTTTTTCCCAATGGCGAGCGAAGTCATCCTCACGCCTGGAAGTGTGAAGTCTGGCACCTTCATGGACGTCACACCGCACCGTCTGGAATTGCCAGCGCTGTATAATCAATATCGCCGAACCCAAGCTGATCCGGACTTTCTTCAGCAGATGGAAGCAGAGCGTTGTCTCCTCTTTCCGCTCTTCATCACGTCGTTCGTTCTGTATGATTATCTCGTCGATAATGACTATTTTGGTGCCGACCAAGTCGTCATTGGATCAGTCTCCTCCAAAACAGGCTTCGGGCTCGCGGAGCTGATCAAACAGGATGGTGCGAAACGTGTTATTGGCATGATGTCTGCCGGTAATCTTTCATTTGTTGAGTCTCTGAACTGTTGTGACCAGACGCTCGTTTATGGCAACGAAAGCGATATCGATACGTCCCTGCGAACGGCGTATGTCGATATGTCCGGCAATGCGCAACTGACCGAAACCCTGCACAATCTGCTCGGCGATAATATGGTTGAAAGCTGTATGGTCGGCGCAACTCATTGGGAAAACAGGGGGCGGGCGAAAGACCTGCCTGGCGCAAAGCCAACGTTCTTCTTCGCGCCCGGGCAAATCGCCAAACGTGATGCAGAATGGGGGCCTGGCGTCTTGTGGGACAAGGGCAGCGCCGCAGGGGCCGAGATCGCCAAGAAAATCTCAGACAAAATGAACATCGAGTTGGTCACTGGCGCCGAAGCGGCAGCTGATATCTGGAAGGCCATGCTCGACAATCAGGTATCACCGAGTCGAGGTCTCCTCGTCTCGATCGATAATGGATGATCGCAGAGGAGCGAGACATGTGGATGAAAATCTTGAAATACGGTGCTATTGGTCTGGTTCTTTTGCTCGTGGTCGGCCGATTAGGCCTTCCACATTTGCTGACCGGATTGGGCCTGCACCCTCACTATGAAGTGCCGGCAATGGACCTATCCGGAAAGCGTGCGCTGATTGTTACAACGAGCCAGGGCACGCTTGGTGAGGGCGGCAAAGCCACTGGCGTCTTCGCGTCCGAGATGACCGCGCCTTATTATGCGTTTCTCGACTCCGGAATGGAAGTCGACATCGCGAGTATTCAGGGCGGGCAGATCCCGATTGAACCGCAATCATTGCAGTGGCCACTCGCGTCGGCTGCAGACAAACGCTATCTGAAAGATCCTTTATTTCAGTCAAAAGTGACGCGCTCCTATCTGATCGATCACGTCGATACGACCGACTACGATATTGTGTTTCTCGCCGGTGGATGGGGCGCAGCTTATGATTTTGGGCAGTCGGCCGAACTCGGCGAGAAGGTTGCCATCGCATATGCGAATGACGCTATCATTGGTGGTGTTTGCCATGGCCCGCTGGGATTGTTGCAGGCCTATGGCGACGATGGTCAGCTCATCGTAGAGGGGCGTCGAATTTCCGCTGTGACCGACAAACAGATCGCCGAACTCGGAATCTCGCAAACGCCGATGCATCCCGAAAGGGACTTACGAGCTGCTGGTGTTGTGTTCGAAGCGCAGTCCAAGTTTCGCGATCTATTCGCAAACAATGTTGTTGTAGATGGTCGCATCGTCACGGGGCAAAATCAAAACAGCGCTACCGAGACGGCTGTGAAAATGATGCAGGTCCTGGTTGGCGATCAAGGCGGCGAGCCGACCTCATGATCCGTTGGTGCCTTGCGGGCTGTCTCGCTCTTGTGGGCGTAGTCGCGCAGGCCGAAACGAAGCCGAACATCGTCATGGTGCTCGTCGATGATGCAGCACTCATGGATTTCGGCGCATTTGGCGGCGAAGCGAATACGCCCAACATTGATGAACTCGCGGCGCGCGGAACACTCTTTCGTCAGCATCGCGCGACACCGTTTTGTGCACCGTCTCGTGCTATGCTCCTGACCGGCATGGACAACCACCTCGCAGGGCTTGGCACCATTCGCGAAGTCCTGCCGCCGGAACATCGCGGCCAGCCGGGCTATACGATGGCGCTCGAGCCAGGCGTCGAGACCATCGCCACCAAGCTCAAGCGTGCCGGGTATCGCACCTATATGACCGGCAAGTGGTATCTTGGGCATGGGGACGGCGAGCTGCCAATCGATCATGGTTTTGATCGCTCCTTCATTTTTGATGCGTCAGGCGCGGATCATTGGGAAAACAAACCCTACATGCCGTACTACCGCGATGCGCCGTGGTTCGAAGGGCGTGAGAAGGCGGTGTTACCGGAAGACTTCTACTCCTCCACCTTCATCGCTGACCAAATGCAGGCCTATCTCGAAGAAGACGCAGATTCAGCCGAACCCTTCTTCGCCTATGTCGCCTTTCTGGCCGTCCATATTCCGGTTCAAGCACCCCGCGAGTATACACAGAAATATGTCGAGACCTATGCGGCAGGGTGGAACGCGATCCGCGAGCAGCGCTGGCAGCGTGCGCAGGAACTAGGGTTGATCCGCGAAGGTGCCCCGCTTGCCCCGCAGCCTGAAACTATCCCACGATGGCAAGACCTAAGCCCGGACGAACAGCGTCTCGCGGCGAAGAGTATGGCGGTGAACGCCGGGGCTCTGGAAGCGATGGATGCTGAGCTCGGCGGTTTAATCGACTACATCAAATCCACTGGCGAGTATGAGAACACGATCTTCGTAGTGACATCTGACAATGGACCAGAAGCCGGTGACCCCTGGGGCGGCAGTGGGCAATTTTGGTTCGAGATGCAAGGCTATTCGCGCGACTATGAAACGCTCGGCGAAAAGGGCAGCTATGTCGCCTTGGGCCCGGGTGGCGCGAGCGCCAATGCCGGGCCGTCCCATTTGTTCAAGTTCCACGCCTCCGAAGGCGGATTGCGTGTCCCAATGCTAATGGCGGGGCCGGGCATTGAGTCAGGCATGATCGTTGATAGCTTTTCAGTGATGAGTGACGTCGCGCCGACCTTGCTCGATCTGGCTGGCGCCGATCAAGCACACCCCGGGGCTAGTCCAATGACGGGGCGATCGCTCCAACCGCTTTTGTCCAGCGAAGCCGAGCAGGTTTATGCAGACACCGATGCGGTCGGCTTTGAAACGTCAGGCCAGGCCGCCTTGTACCAAGGGCAGTATAAGCTTGTCAGAAATATCGCACCGCACGGCGATGGCATCTGGCGCGTGTTCGATATTGTCGACGACCCAGGTGAGACAACGGACCTTGCGCCGGAGCGGCCGGAACTGCTGGCGGACCTGATGCACGCGTATCGCGTCTATGCGAATGAGGTCGGCATCCTTGAGCTCCCGGAAGGCTATCAGGTGGAGCGCGCGATCGGGCGCAATGTCGTCGGCAAGCTTTTACAATATTATTGGGGATGGGTTGTTCTAGGTCTACTCTTGGTGCTGGCCACAATTGCTGGCGTGGTGATCGGGGGTCGGGCGCTCTGGCGGCGCCTGAACTGATCCTCAGGCCCAGCCTTCGAGATGGTTGTCGCGGATCACTCGCCGGCTCGTTTTCAAGCGAAGAACAGCATCGAGATTCGTTTCCTCGAACAGAGCCTCGATGTCGGCCTTATCCGACGCGTCGAGTGTCTCGAAGGCGTCGGTGAGACGTTGCAAGAGATAGAACCGATACGGCATGACGGCTGTGCGGATGGAATGGCCGCGCCAGTCAAACGTTGCCATGCCGATTCCGCGCCCGAGTGCCCCAGGCTTAAGCTGCGGCGCGTCTTGCTCCGCCAGCCAGTCATTCGCAAAGTCGATATGGGCGGTTATTTCAGGCAGGTAGTCGTCCGCGATGAAGCGCATCAATGCCTTGAGTGTGTCCGGAATGGCTTCAAAGGCGAACAGGTCGGGACCTGACTTCAAAACGGATTCATCACGGAAAGACTCAGGCATATTCATCCGCTCCGTCCATCGGAACACGCGCGGCGCTGTCGTCTGCATTAGGTGCAACGGCTCTGGGTCTCGCGCCAGGTGCGCATAGAGCGGGCTGAACAGACCATAGTCTCCCAAGGTGGGCGCGCCGCCGAATAAGTAAGGGCGCTCTTCGAGGTGAGTGTGAAAAAGCGAGAGAAATTCCCCATAACTCGTTTCTATCGTCTCATAGGTCTCGGGCGTTACGCCGAATGCGACGGCCGCCTTTCGCATGCGGCCACTGGCGTGAAGGAAAACGGGTTCGCGCTCCTCGGCCGTTAGGCCGTCGGGCAGAACGTCCTCAAAGGCCATGCGCAAGAAAGTCAAATTCGTTTCGTCGAAGTTCCAACGATAGTGCATGGCTGCGCGCAGCATGCCTTCTCCACCGTAGAGCTCAAACAGATGCGCGATCACGCGTAGTTTGGGGTCATCGGGGTAGAGTGATGTCTGCGAGAACCCTCGGCGTTCGAAATGGTCCAGAATGTCGGTGCCGTCCTGAACATAATCGCCATTGGGGGTTTCGATAACGGGAACGATCCAACGCCCGACCGCTTTTGTCACGACGGTGTTGAAGTGCTCTCCGCCAGCTTTCTCCTCGCGAAACGGGACGTGGTTGCGACGCATATAAGCGCGCACTTTGCCCGTGTAGAGCGAAGCCGCCATGCCATAAAGCGTGTAATGATCGGTCATAGTTGTCCTATATTTTGGGAAGCTCGACGGGGCCCTGAAAGCTCCGCATTCCGTGCTCTGTAAACCAGAAGAATGTAGTGGTGGGGCAGGGGAGGTCGACGACCCAGTGAGATTTGAGTTTTAGCTCGGAAAGTGTTGCGGTCGGCGGAAGTTGAAGACCATCATCGGCTTTGCCATCGCCGACCGTCTCAACATAGTGATCGTCTCTGATGTTCATGAACTTAACCCTTCGTCCGGCTTTGAAGCCGAGCGTATGGGCTTTGTTCACTGAGATCTTCGCGGGCATTCCGGGGGCGGCGGGTGGTGTCATCTCGCCCGGCACAGCGACATGCAGGCATGTATATCCATCAATTGTCTTGGTCTGGATGGCGTGTTGCCGCCCAAACGGGTCATGCCGGAAGGCTGCGCGATCCATGGCGGCGTAATCGCATCCGACTTTCTGATACGGATGTTCAGGCGACCAGTCGTCAAACTGTTTTCGATTAACAGGCTTCGTCGACATCCAAACTTGCCGCGTCTTCGGATCGATGGCTTCCATAAACAGGCCGTTCGCGGAAATCATATGCCCGGCCTCCGTGAGACCGCTCAGCATCAACGCTTCGAGTTCATTTTCCAGCTCAATCACTCGCATCCCCAGACTTCGACGGCATCAGGCTCAGCCCCAGCATGACCAATGCCGCGATGAGCAAAGGCATATTGCTTGAGGCTCCGGGTGCCGTCTCGAGTGTGACGACAGGTTTGAAGTGCCCAACGGCCATACGCCCGAACATTTCGACGGCGAAGATGAGATAGAAGAGAGGGATCAGCGAACGATATCGAACCAGGACCAATATGAACAATAAGGTCAAAAGGAGTTGCGATAGTCCCCACTGGCTAAAGATCGCAATCACATTCGCAGCGGCGCCTTCAGAATAGGTGTCCAACGGGATTGTGGCGATACTCTGCGCGCCGCCATCAGGCGCTATGAGGTGCATGCAGCTGCGGAAGGTGAGCATCAGCGTGAGCGGTACAAAAACGTACTGCGCGATCTTCTGACCGGGAAACATATTTGTGATTTGTTTTGGGAAAAGCGTTGCCAAAATATGCTTCATTCTCTCCGACTCCGAAAAATACAGCCTTGTAATGGCATGTGATATGCCATTACAGAGGTTGGCATGCAAGCAAATTGAATGGAGCAGGTTGATCATGAAGGTGCTCAGAACACCCGATGCGCGTTTCGAGAATCTCCCCGGGTATCCATTCGCGCCAAATTATGTCGAGGTCCCCGATGGCGAAGGGGGGACTTTGCGTATGCACTATGTCGATGAAGGCCCGCGAGACGGGCAACCGGTTGTGATGGTTCACGGTAATCCGACCTGGTCCTATATGTGGCGCGCATTGATCCCGGTCTTGGCGAAGGCCGGCTATCGCGCGATCGCTGTGGACATGATCGGGATGGGGCGTTCGGATAAGCCTGCAGCTTTGGAGGATTACTCAATAGCCCGGCACGAAGCGTGGTTGAAGGCGGGCTTGATCGACGGGCTCGGTCTTACAAATGCGCATTATATCTTGCATGATTGGGGCGGGATCGTTGGCTTGCGCTTGGTTGCCAACAATCAGGACCGTGTCGCAAGCGTCATCTATTCCAATACCGGTTTTCCGACTTGGGAGCCTGGAAAGGAAATCACCGAGATGATCCGCCCAGGCACAGAGGTGCTGTTACCGTTCCAAGAAATGGTGCGGCAAACCAATGAGTGGCCGCATTGGGAGCAGGTCTCGGCCTTGGCGGTCACCGAGATGAGTGATGCGGTCAAAGCCGGTTTCGCGGCTCCCTGTCCGGATCCGTCTTACATTGTCGGCAATCGCGCGTTCGCGCTCATGCTGCCGACACGCAATGATAATCCCATGCTTGAAGACAACTGGCGCGCTTTGGAGAGGCTGAAGTCCTTCGATAAACCCTTTCTATGCGTCTACTCCGACAAGGATATCGTCGCGCCGACTGGGTATAAATCGGTGCAACCGATTATTCCCGGTGCTCGAGCCTATGAACCAATCATATTAGAGGGCGGTAGCCACTTTCTATTGGAAGATATTCCAGATGCCTATTGCGATACGGTGCTGGCTCATTTGTCGACACTGAAGTCTTAACATGCCGCTTGGGTCCACCAAGAAATCGAACAACTTCATTAATATAGGAACTCGTCATGGAAGTCGTTAATCAGGTTGCGCCGACCGATCCGAGTCACATCCAGAAGATGATGGAGAAGGGGCCTGACGGACCCATCTTCATGATAAATTTGCTCAAATTCAAAGAGAAGGCCGAATACCCGGATGGTCGCGAAACCAGTCTGACGGGTAGGGAGGCATACGCAATCTATGCTGAGATGGTCGCAAAGGTACTTCCAGATTTCGGGGGGCGCCTGATCTTTGGTGCTGACACGACCTTCCTCGCGCTGGGTCAGGTCGAGGAATTATGGGACGAAGTTGCGATCGCTGTTTATCCCGAGCGATCAGCGATGATAAAAATGTCCGGATCTGAGGCGTGGCAAGCCGCAGGGGTGCACCGCGCAGCGGGCCTTGCAGGCCAGTTGAACATCGAAACGGTTTTGCAGGATTGGACGAAGAATCTGCCCTGGATGCAGGTTCTGTTGGACGAGCTAAGCGGTTAACTACCCGATTTCTAAAAAATGTCTTCTTGGGCAGACTGTGGTCTGATCATTTTTCCCGTGTGTATCGCTACGGCCACATATTGGCGTATAATCTGCCAAAATATTGAGATTTAGTATTGTGAATTCCGTAAGGGTAAGTTAGCTCGATATTAGTGGCAGATAACATGCCAATAACTAAAGGGTTCGAGATTCGACACTCATCGGGAGGAAACAATGAAACCACAATCACTTCAAAAATGGCTTGTCGGTGCTTCACTTATCGCATTGGCTCAAACAGGCGTTGCCATCGCGCAAGAAGGAGATGCGGCGACGGCGCAACCTGAGGAGGCAGAAGCAGGTCGCAGATTGGGGACGGTCACCGTCAACGCGACGCGGCGCGAGTCCAGCATACAAGATGTTCCGATCGCTGTGACCGCTTTAGATGCAGATGCATTGGTCCAGGCTGGGGTGGCAGACATTACAGATCTTCCAGCGCTTTCCGCGAGCTTTAATATGAGCAACTCGCAAACGGAGTCAGCTGGATCAACGCTTAGAATCCGAGGGGTCGGTACGACCGGAAACAATGCCGGCCTAGAAGGAGCAGTCGGTGTGTTTCTGGATGGCGTATATCTTTCGCGTCCGGGTGTCGCGCTTGGTGATCTCGTCGATTTAGAGCAGATCGAAGTCCTTCGTGGGCCGCAGGGCACACTGTTTGGACGCAACACCTCTGCGGGCGCGTTGAATATCCGCACCAAAAAACCGAATCTCGGGGAAGTCGAAGGCTTCGGAAATCTAACAGTTGGGAACTATAACGCGCTCAACTTGCAGGCTGGGGTTTCTGTCCCGCTCGTTCAGGATCAAATCGCAGTGCGTATCTCGGGCGCGGTCAATGAGCGTGATGGGTTCCTTGATAGCAGCGATCCAAACAATCCGGATGGTAGTTTGAGCAAAGACCGCTGGACAGTCCGTGGGCAGCTTTATGCAGAGCCAACCGAAAACATAGATCTGCGTTTTATTATCGACCATTCTAACGTAGATGACTTTTGCTGCGACGCTGTACACCTTACGCCATCGTCGCTCTTACAGGTATTCCCATTGGCGGGACTACCAGCCGATGGCGGTGCTCCTGTGACAGGGTTTGACGATGCCTTTGAGGGTCTTGTCGGCAACAGTGGTCGTTTTGAAGACCCGAGCGAGCAAACTGGTTTTTCGGGTGAGCTGAACTGGGATCTTGGTGGCGCCAAATTGACGTATCTTGGCGCCATACGAGAATTTGAATCAGGACCAAATGTTCAAGAAGCGGACTTTATCGGTCTTGATGTGTTCTCAGCAGGAGGATCGACCGCAACGCCTGCTTCCATAGGTGGTGCGAATGGGCAAAAAATCGATACGATATCCCATGAACTAAGGTTGCAGGGGACTGCCTTCGACGATCGATTGGATTGGCTCGTTGGTGCCTATTATTCAGAAGAAGATATCCAACTTGACACAACACTGACCCTTGGTGCCGATTACCAGGCCTATGCTGGCGCGCGGTTCTTGGCGGTGCCAGGCGTATTTCAAGGGTTTGGCGGAAATCCTCTGCTGGCGCTCACTCGAAGCGCTGCGAACCCTTTAGGCGTGAGCGCTGAAGGCAACTTTACCTCAAACCGGTTCTTGCAAGAAGGGGAGTCCTTCTCCGTGTTCACGCACAATGTTTTCAGTGTCACGGAAAAGTTGGATCTGACGGTTGGTCTTCGCTACATTGAGGAGTCTAAAGATGGATCGTTCGATCAGTTGGCAGCCAATGCGCCCGCTTGTAACGCGATCATCGGAAACATAGTCGGCGGCGCCATCCCCGCGAATCTGGCCGGGGGAGCTCTTGCACTGACCTGCTTCCCGCAAGCTGCCCAAGCAGACCTTCCCACTTCGTCGCTTCTGCCGACACCGCGGACGTATGATGAGACTTTCGAAGATGATGAGCTCGTCTATACGCTGAAAGCCAGCTACGCGTTCAACGAAGACGTCAACGCTTATGCCGGGTTTACGCATGGCTTCAAATCAGGTGGCTTCAACCTGGATCCATCGTCGGCCGTGGTCACGAACAGTGCAGCAGTTCAACAAGGCCTTGCAACGGGTAACCCTGTTGCACCAGTCTTTGGTGATCCATCTTTCGACTCTGAAAAAATCGATGTGTTTGAGATTGGCATCAAGGCAGATCTGCTTGGGGGACGCGCGCGGATCAATGCTGCCGCCTTCTGGCAAGAGATGGAGGATTTCCAAGTGTTGGAGTTCACTGGGGTACAGTTCGTGACCTTCAACGTACCGGAAGCAGAATCGAATGGCTTTGAGCTTGAAGGGCAGTTCTTGGCAACGCCAAACTTGGTCCTGAACGGAGCTGTGACTTATGCCGACGCTAAGTATCCAGATGGCTGTGATGGCGGAACTCCGAATCCAACGATTTCGCGTCTTTGCGGAAACTCGCTCACAAATGCGCCTGAGTGGGTGACACTGTTCGGCGGACAGTATTCGCAGGATTTGACGGATGCCGGGCATAGCGGATTCATCAGTGCATCTGCGAGATATGAGAGTGATCGACGGACGAGTACGCAAGCTGTGCTTGCCGATGGATCTCTCAATCCTTTCGACGTTCAAGACTCCAATACGAAGATTGATTTGCGTGCTGGCATTTCTAGTCCCGATGAACGTTGGACACTGGAGGTCTGGGGTAAGAATGTTACTGATGAAATCACTCGATCGGTGACCTTCAATATTCCGCTGAATGTCGGTGCTCGTGGCGCCTTCATACAAGATCCCGCCACTTACGGCGTGACGTTGCGGTTCAAGCACTAGCGTCTTGAACACTCCTTCAAACTTTGGGCGGCCTGGATTAGGTCGCCCATTTTTTGTGTGGGTTACGCAAAGCGAGCTCTTGGCGAGGTAACACGCAAGCTCGACGTGTGGTTTGGTTAGTCGATGTCGACAGTGGCGGCCAACCCGGCCAGAGTCAGTTTGATTGACTGCTTTGCGCTCTCAACAGAGCGGTCCTGATCCTGTCTCAACTGCCTCCAAGTGGAAAAATCCAGCGCTACTTCTATCGCACCAAACAACTCTCGATTGGATGTGATCTCTTTGGGCAAAATGGTTTTCAACGCTGATCGCAAATATACGATGTCACTTTCGTGTTGTTTGCTTAGAAAGTCTGATTGAAACCGGCGAAGCGTCACGCACATCTTCATCGGAAAGACTGTTTCATACAATTCCGCGCGTTTATCGACGCATTCGAATAAGCGCTCTCGCCATGTCGTTGTTTCATATGGTGCTACGAGCATCGGAATGGCGGCTTTGCCAACTTCCTGCGCCATTTCATCGTAGATGCTGTCCATGTCTTCAAAATGCCGAAACACGGTGCGCATCCCGACATTGGCACGCTCAGCCACCGCAACAGCGCTCGGCGTCATGTCACCTTCTGCGAGAAGTTCAAACATCGCTTCGATGACTTGTCGTCGGCTGCGCCCACTACGCAGTCGGCGTCCGTCTTTGGTTTCTTCTTCCATTTTCGGAAAAAGTTTCTTTAGCGCTGCTGACTTATTCAAGATCGCGCTCCTGCTATTGGCGTTCTATCTGACAATATAAGACGAAGTTGCAAAAAAAGAAATAACGCGCTGATGCGTAAACGCTAGCTAAGATTCGGTTGGATGGGCGACATAGTTGGGCGAAGGCCAAAAGACAGAACTGTCGAAAGATTCTAGGTCTCATCACGCGCCTTTCCTGTGCAAAAGACTCCAAGATCAAAATGCTTTGTCGGCTGCGTTGAGTGGACCACCTTGCGTTTTCGAGAATTAAATGGCAAGTCATCTGCCATAACATAGATATGGCACATTGAGCTTATTGCGTCGCTGGCGTGATTTGGTGCGTAAAGAACAGGTTTCGCTGTTCCGAGTGAGCCGCCTAGCCAAGGCCAGAAATGGGAGAAGCAAGGATGTGGAAAAAAGCAATGCTGGTCGTGCTGGCTGCAATTATCGGTGCAGGAGTCTTAGCCTGGTTCAACCGCTCCACGATCTTGACCCACTTAGTTTTAGAGCGCGTGAAGTCCATGCACTATCCAGTGGCAGAGCATGAAGCTGTCATTTGGCAGCAGGGGCCTTCTACACCTTCTGAGGCGACTGCGGAGCAACCGCCAAACATCGTGTTCATTCTGCTAGATGATCTGGGGATCAACGATCTTTCTACGTTTGGTGGCGGTGTGGCCGACGGGCGCGTGCCGACGCCTAACATCGACCGACTTGCGGCAGACGGCGCGATATTTACCCAAGCCTATTCAGGCACAGGCACATGCGCTCCGTCGCGCGCAATGCTGATGACAGGCAGATACCCGACCCGTCACGGTTTTGAATTTACGCCGATGCCAGAAGGCATGGGGCGGGTGGTCGCCACCATTGCAAATGGAATGGAACGCGGCGCACTTCCAGACATTGAATATGCGACGCGCACAAGCTCCAACTCTATCGCATATGATGACAAAGGACTGCCTGGGAGCGAAGTTACGATTGCTGAATTGTTGCAGGATAAAGGCTATCACACTGTACATATTGGCAAATGGCATCTTGGCCGAAGCGAAGAGAGCCGACCAAATGCCCAAGGCTTCGACGAAAGCCTTCTGATGCATGGGCACCTTTATTTGCCAGAAGACGATCCGATATCCGTGAACGCTAAACTCGACTTTGATCCAATCGACCAATTTCTTTGGGCGCGCGGTCAATACGCGGCATCCTTCAATATGGGTGAGCCGTTCGAGCCCGGTGGCTACCTCACGGATTGGTGGACCGATGAAAGCCTCAAAGTGATTGAGGCGAATAAACACCGGCCGTTTTTCTTATACCTCGCTCATTGGGCGCCTCATACGCCTCTTCAAGCGACGCAAGAAGACTTTGATGCCGTGGGAGACATCGAACCGTATCGATTGCGAGTCTATGCTGCGATGCTTCACGCGTTGGACCGCAGTGTCGGACGCGTGATCGACAAGCTCGAAGAAGAAGGGCTTTCCGACAATACGATCGTGATTCTGAGTAGTGATAATGGCGGTGCAGGTTATGTAGGTTTACCGGAGCTCAATGCACCATATCGTGGTTGGAAAATCAGCCTGTTTGAAGGCGGTATTCGCGTCCCGCTCTTTGTGAAGTGGCCCAACCGGATTGAGCCGGGAACGGTTATCGATACGCCCGTTGCGCATATCGATGTCATGCCGACGATCGCGGCTGCTGCCGGCGCATCTTCGCCCGAAAGTGTTGTGATTGATGGACAAGATCTCCTGCCAGTGATGACAGGAACTGGCGACATCACGCGCGAGAATGATGCGATATTCTGGCAATCCGGATATTATCGAGTTGTGCGAGCTGGCGACTGGAAGCTTCAGGTCGACGGCAAGCAGAACAAGGTTTGGCTATTTGACCTCGAGAGTGATCCAACTGAGCAAAACAACCTGGCCGATCAGCGCAGAGATAAAGTCGCTGAATTACAAAACCTCCTAGACGAGCACCAGGCCGACTCCGTGCCGCTACTTTATGATTACGAAATGGAATCTCCCCAGCCGATCGACATCACGGGTGCAGAATTTCGATCGGCGAGCGATGAAGACGAATACGTCTGGGTACCTAACTAAAGCCCAAGAGAAACGCGCGTAGGTGTTGGTCTGCCCCACTGAGGTGGTCCACCGGCTTTGTTAGTCCGGCGGTTTCCACGTAGCAGCGATCATGCTGCTACCTCCACATGGTAAGGCAGGATGATCGCTGCGGGCAAGATGGCTTCTGGTGCGGGTGATTTATATCCCAAAGATGAGTGCGGTCTGGCCGTGTTGTAATGGTGCCGCCAGCCTTCGATGAGGGCCTTGGCTTCGCGTAGATCGTAGAAGATTTCTCGCGCCA
>Ga0256829_1002367_pt1 | contig 14122 bp, 15 predicted proteins | sample 131447metaG_FD_185979 | JGI IMG/M metagenome (GOLD analysis project Ga0256829, IMG submission 185979) | Hydrothermal vent microbial communities from Lau Basin, Pacific Ocean - 131-447 | ecosystem: Environmental > Aquatic > Marine > Hydrothermal vents | place: Pacific Ocean: Lau Basin | collected...
TGGAGGTGAGCCAGAAGCGACAGGCTTTGGAGAATGTGCTTTTGCCTGAATCACCAGAGATTCATCATCAGCGTTTAGGACAAGCTGGGTTTACAAGCAGTCATACATGGTTTCAATGCTTTAATTTTGTCTCCATATTGGCTTTTAAATGAAAGCATATCGTGATGCTGAAAAAACACGTCTAGTCGCAGCGTTAGAGCAGTCTGATTTATGTGCGTATTGCCATGAAATATTGGAATTATTTACGCGAGGTTGGGATAAAGTATTCAAGCATGGAGATTTGCCACGTTGGGCGAGTGGATTTCATGCATTGCCTAATATCATGCCTTCAAGTGTGGATTTGCAGACAGATACAGTGCGCATTGGGCAGGTATCAGATGCTACTTGTAATCAATCATGCATTGAAGAAGCGCTACAAGCCATGCACCCATGGCGTAAAGGTCCATTTGATATATTTGGTGTGCATATCCATACAGAGTGGCGATCGGATTGGAAATGGAAACGTTTGCAAAAGCATATTTCACCTTTAAAGGATAGAACGGTTTTGGATGTGGGCTGTGGCTCGGGTTATCATATGTGGCGTATGCTTGGTGATGGCGCGGATATGGTTCTAGGCATTGACCCAACACCCTTGTTTTCTATGCATTTTGCAACAGTTAAGCGTTATGTTCCTGATGCTAAGGCGCATTTATTGCCCGTTGGTATTGATGATATGCCCAAGGATATGCACTTGTTTGACAGCGTATTTTCTATGGGTATTTTGTATCATCGCAAATCACCATTGGAACATTTGGAACAACTCAAGAATCTACTGTGCCAAGGTGGTGAGGTGATACTTGAAACATTGGTTGTGGAAGGCGATGTGAACACCTGCCTTGTTCCACAGGGTCGATATGCCAAAATGCGAAATGTATGGTTTATTCCATCGGTAGAGATGTTGACATTATGGATGGGGCGTTGCGGATTTAAACATATTCGCTGTGTGGACGTGAGTGTTACCTCTATGGAGGAGCAACGTGCTACAGATTGGATGCGATTTGAATCATTGGATAGTTTTTTGGATGAAAGTGATAAGGCAAAAACGATTGAAGGTTATCCTGCACCTAAACGTGCTATCATGATTGCAGAAAGTGTTTAGTTTATTGGTTATTTCCCTAAATTTATTTAGGGCGGCAATAGTGTTTAGCCGCCCGATAACTTGGCTTTAAAACCTTCTTTTTCGAGAAGGAGTAAGAGTTTTTCTCTATGGTCACCTTGAATTTCAATGCAATGATTCTTCACAGCACCGCCTGCACCCAGTTGGGCTTTCAATTTCTTTTGTAGCGCTTTGAGTTCTGCATCAGCAAGCGGCAGCCCATCAATGACACACACGCTTTTGCCACCACGACCTTTGCTTTCTCTACGGATACGAACGCCTTGTTTATGAGGCTTTTTAATCGATGGTGCATTTTTTATATTACCCTTTCTTTTTTTATGCTGCTTGGTTTGCATGGGTTTGCCCATTTGACCATCTTCACTTGAATATACGAGACGTTTATTTTGATGCATAAGGCTCTCCATGATTTAAAGAAGCGTATGAATAAGTTATAAATTGAATGCGCTGGATTACAACCTGCTTTATCCAGACTTATTCATAAGCTCCCTTAAGGTGATGAAGAGTAGTATGCGATATGGATAAATATGCGCAATGCTTGGCATGAAATAGAATGATGATTCCCTTTAGGCATTTAGGGAATAAGTGTTTTATTCACTCATTTTTTCCATAACCAAAGTTGCGCTTGCCGCCTTCCTTGATGCAAGGCATGATTCGCCTTCGCTAAACCATTTGGGGGACTCAATGGCAGGTAAGAAAAAACAACAAGATACGGCTGGAATGACACAGGAAGGCCGCTTTTACAGTGCTGAGCGTTTGCACGCCATGCATGATATGATGCTTTATATCCGTCGCTTTGAAGAAAAAGCTGGGCAAATGTATGGTCTAAAGAAAATTGGCGGATTTTGCCATTTATGCAATGGGCAAGAAGCGGTTTGCGTGGGTATGGAAGAAGCGGCTGAGCCTACCGATTATATGATGACCAGTTACCGTGACCACGGACATATCCTAGCCAGAGGCACAGATGGTGTGGCTGTGATGGCTGAGCTTTTGGGCAGAGAAGGCGGCGTTGTGGGCGGCAAGGGCGGCTCCATGCATATGTTTGATGTGGAGAAAAACTTTGCAGGCGGCAATGGCATTGTGGGTGAGCAAGTGCCTATCGGTACGGGCTTTGCTTTTGCCAGTAAATACCGCGATGATAAACGTGTTTCGATTACCATTATGGGTGATGGCGGCGTGAATCAGGGCGCGGTGTATGAATCATTTAATATGGCAGCGCTTTGGAAGCTTCCTGTTGTCTTTGTGATTGAAAACAATCAATACGCCATGGGTACATCTTTAATCCGTGCATCAGCAGAAACGCATTTGTACAAGCGTGGTATTTCTTTCAAAGTGCCAGGGATTCAAGTCGATGGTATGGATGTGTTGGAAGTGGAACGTAAAATGGCAGAGGCGATAGAACATGCGCGTTCAGGAAAAGGCCCCATGATTGTGGAAATGATGACTTATCGTTATCGCGGTCATTCCATGTCTGATCCTGCAACCTACCGTACGCGTGATGAAGTGGATGAGTGGCGCTCTGGGCGCGACCCCATCGTACGCTTGCAAAAACAAATGATTGAAGCAGGGCTTGCAACCGAAGCAGAATTTAAACAAAAAGATAAAGATATTAAGAAAGAAGTGGTGGCAGTGGCAAAAGCTGCAGAAGCGCAACCTGAACCTGACCTGTCTAAACTTTGGGATGATATTCTCTCTGATGAGGTTCCCAATGCATATCCATATCCAAGGCAGGTGGGATAATGTCCAAAATAACGTATCGTGAAGCATTAAATCAGGCGATGTGCCAAGAGATGGAACGTGATAACCGCGTTTTTCTTATGGGTGAAGAAGTCGCTGAATACAATGGTGCATACAAAGTATCCCAAGGCATGTTGGATAAATTTGGTCCAAGCCGTGTGATTGACACTCCGATTACCGAGCTTGGTTTTGCTGGGCTTGGTGTGGGTGCTGCCATGGCGGGCTTGCGTCCGATTATTGAGTTTATGACATGGAACTTTGCGATTTTAGCAGCAGACCAAATTGTCAATGCAGCGGCCAAGATGAAATATATGACAGGCGGTCAATACGATTGCCCCATGGTGTTTCGTGGGGCTGGAGGGGCTGCAGCGCGTGTGAGCTCTCAGCATTCCCAAGCCTTTGAAAATTGGTATGCCAATATCCCAGGCTTGAAGGTGGTGATGCCATCCAATCCTGCTGATGCCAAAGGATTGTTGGCAGCTTCGATTCGAGATAATGACACGGTGATTTTTATCGAAAATGAAATCAACTATGGTGATATTGGTGAAGTGCCAGAAGGCGAATATATTATTCCATTGGGCAAGGCTGATATTAAACGTGTAGGTAAAGATATTACATTAATTGCACACTCCCGCATGACAGGTTATGCATTGCTTGCAGCGGAAGAATTAGCCAAACAAGGCATTGATGCCGAAGTGGTGGATCCGCGCACGATTCGTCCATTGGATGAGGCGACCATCCTTGCATCGGTGGCGAAAACCAACCGTGCAGTGGTGATTGAAGAAGGCTGGCGCTTTGCTGGTATTGGTGCTGAAATTTCAGCGCGAATTATGGAAAAAGCATTTGATGATTTGGATGCGCCAGTAGCGCGTGTGACGGGTAAAGATGTGCCTATGCCATATGCAGCAAATTTGGAGAACTATGCACTGCCATCTGTAGCTGAGATTGTGGAAGCTGCGCGAGTGACTTGTAACCGTGCTTGATAAGTAAGGAAGATTTTCACCGCAGAGTACGCAGAGTACGCAGAGTTTATTTTTTTCTGTGCCTCTGTGTCTCAGTGGTCAACTATTCAAATGAGGTAAATTATGCCGATTGATATTTTTATGACCCAATTATCACCGACGATGACCGAAGGTAAAATTGCGCGTTGGCTAAAAAAAGAAGGTGATACACTTGAATCAGGCGAAGTCATGCTTGAGGTGGAAACGGATAAAGCGACCATGGAAGTGGAAGTCATTGATGAAGGTGTGTTGCATAAAATCATTGCACCAGAAGGTACACTCGTAACCGTGGGTGAAGCTATTGGTGTGATTGCTGAAGAAGGTGAGGAAGTGCCTGCGGATTATCAGCCTGAAAGTTCAGGGCAAGAGCCTGTGTTGGAAGTGCATGGTACACCAGCCGCAGTAGAAGCAGAGCCAAAACCAAGCCCAGTGCCTGCACCGCGTGAAGTGGCAGCCGAAGCGACTGCGGTTGATATGGCCGCTGTTGAACGTGCAGCCAATGATAAACGTATCAAAGCTTCACCATTAGCGCGTAGGTTGGCTAGGCAGAAAGGCATTAATCTTGCTGCGATTACTGGTACAGGCCCACGTGGCCGTATTGTAAAAATTGATGTGGAAAAAGCAGCCAAGCGCGGTATCAATTTGGGTGGTGCTGAAAGCTTTGTACCCCGTGACATTCGCCCATTACCTGCTGGCCCTATGCCCTATCATGCTGATGAATACGATGCGATTGAAAATAGTATGATGCGTAAAGCCATTGCTCGCCGTTTAACCGAATCCAAGCAGCAAGTTCCTCATTTCTATTTAAGTGTGGATGTGGAGATGGAGCGCTTGATGGATTTGCGTGCGCAACTGAATGAAGCTGCCGATGGTGCGTTCAAATTAAGCGTGAATGATTTTATCGTCAAAGCTGTGTCCAAGGCTTTGGTGGATGTGCCTGCTGCGAATGCATCATGGGCGGATTCACATACTTACCAACATAAACATGCGCATATCTCCATTGCAGTGGCGATTGAGGGTGGTTTGATTACCCCAATTGTTCGTTTTGCAGAGCAAAAGAGCATTGTAGATATTTCCAATGAAATTAAAGCGTTGGCAGGCAAAGCACGTGCTGGTGAATTAAAGCCTGAAGAATATACAGGCGGCACATTCTCCATTTCCAACTTGGGTATGTACGGTATCAAACAATTCCAAGCGATTGTAAATCCACCTGAAGGTGCGATTTTAGCCGTTGGCGGCACGGAAGAACGTGTAGTGGCTGAACATGGACAAGCTGTGGTCAAGAAAATGATGACATTAAGCTTATCGTGTGACCACCGTGTGGTAGATGGTGCTGTGGGTGCGGAATATTTGAATGCATTGAAGAAACATCTTGAGTGCCCAGCGAGTGTATTAATTTAGTATTATTCACCGCAGAGGACGCAGAGGACACGGAGTTATATTATCTCTCTGCGTTCTCTGTGTTCTCGGCGGTTAATCTTTTTTATCGAGGTAAAACATGCCCATTGATGTATTTATGACCCAATTATCACCCACCATGACTGAGGGCAAAATTGCCCGTTGGCTGAAAAAAGAGGGCGATACCCTTGAATCAGGCGAAGTGATGCTTGAAGTGGAAACCGATAAAGCGACCATGGAAGTGGAAGTCATTGATGAAGGCGTATTGCACAAAATCATCGCTCAAGAAGGCGATACGGTGTCTGTGGGCGCTGCTATTGCTGTGATTGCTGAAGATGATGAAGAAGTACCTGCGGATTATCAGCCTGAAGGTTTGGTAGAAACATCAGCGCCAGTAGCTGAAACCACGCCTGTAGCAACGCCTGAACAAGTGGTGGAAACGCTTGCTTCTGCGCCATCGGGCGATGATGAAGAGCATGAATTAAACCTTAAACCAGCGGGCGTGTTTAATCCTGATGGTGAGTATGATGTGGTTGTGATTGGTGCAGGCCCTGGTGGTTATGTGGCGGCGATTCGGGCTGCGCAATTGGGTTTGAAAGTGGCATGTGTTGAATCCACGCATTTGGGTGGCATTTGCTTGAACTGGGGATGTATTCCAACCAAGGCGCTTTTAAGAACTGCCGAGATTATTAACGTCATCCAACATAGTGGCGATGAACTTGGTTTGGGTATTACTGAAGCCAAACCTGATTTGGTCAAAGCTGTGGCTCGTTCGCGTAAAATTTCAGCGAAATTGAATGGCGGCATTGGTTTCTTGTTTAAGAAAAATAAAGTCACTCATATCGAAGGCTTTGCTACATTTGAAGCTGATAACAAACTGATGGTGAAAGATGCTGATGGTAAAACATCGCAAGTCACTGCCAAGCATGTGATTGTAGCCACAGGCGCAAGAGCGCGTGCATTCCCGGGCATGGATGTGGATGATAAAGTGATTATCACCTACAAACAGGCATTAGCACCGACCAAACTACCTAAGAAATTGGTGGTGATTGGCTCGGGCGCAATTGGTATGGAATTCGCTTATTTTTATAATGCCATGGGCTCGGAAGTAACGGTGATTGAAGCTGCACCACAAATCTTGCCACTGGAAGATGAAGAGATTTCAAAAGTAGTGGCTCGTTCATTTAAGAAAAATAAAATTAACATCATTACGGGTGCTATGGTGTCATCAGCGAAAAATGTCGATGGCAAAGCTGTGGTTGAATATACGGTGAAAGATAAAGCGCAAACCATTGAAGGCGATGTATGCTTGGTTGCTGTGGGTGTTGTGGGTAATACTGATAATATTGGTGCAGAAAATACATCCATGAAAATCGAACGCCAACAAATCGAAGTGGATGATTATTATCGCACTGATCATCAAGGCATTTATGCCATTGGAGATGTAGTCGGCGCACCTGCACTTGCGCATGTGGCAAGCCATGAAGGGATTGTGTGCGTGGAAGCGATTAACGGCGGCACACCACACCCTGTGGATTATGGCAATGTGCCCGGTTGCACCTATTGCCAACCGCAAGTGGGCTCATGCGGTAAAACTGAGAAACAATGCAAAGAAGAGGGTTTGAATATTAAAGTCGGTCGTATGGCATATGGCACCAATGGCAAGGCTATGGGCTTGGCTGAAACCGATGGCATGGTCAAAACCATCTTTGATGCAGAAACAGGTGAATTGCTTGGCGCACATATCGTGGGCGCAGAAGCCACGGAATTGATTGTGTCGTTGCAGTTGGCGCGCACTCTGGAGACAACAGAGGCGGAGCTGGCGCATCATATGTTCCCGCATCCAACCTTATCAGAAATGATTCATGAATCCGTACTCGATTCGGATGGTAAAGCGATACATATTTAACAATAAGAGGTGGGCTTATGCGAATGCTCGATCAATCAGTAAAAGAAGAGTTAAGTGCGAGGGTTGAAAAACTAGAGGACTTATTTAAAGGTGATGTAATGGCTTACGTTGGGCAAATTCACCCTGCTTATCTCAAGGATTTTAGAAATTTCATTGAACACTTAGTTTCTAATTCGACAAACAAGAAAAAACTTTTAGTGATTAACTTGCATACTCCAGGTGGTTCTGTTGAAGCAGTTGAAAAAATGGTTGAAATAGTTCGTCACCACTATAAAAATGTTTATTTCATTGTGCCCGATTCTGCGATGTCTGCAGGGACAATATTTTGTATGTCGGGCGATAAAATTTATATGGATTATTCATCATCATTAGGTCCGATTGACCCTCAAGTCCTTATTACGAAAGATGGGAGGGATCAATATGTTCCTGCCCTTGGATATTTGGATCAAGTTGAAAAGTTGATTGAGAAATCAAATGATAATACATTGTCCCCTGCTGAGTTTGCGATTTTACAGAACCAAGACTTAGGGTTGTTACGCAGGTATGAACAAGCAAGAGATTTGTCTGTTGATTTATTGGAGACATGGCTTATTAAGTATAAATTCAAAAATTGGAAAGAGCATAGAAGTAGTTCCGATAAGCAAGGTCAAAAAGTTACAATGACTGAGAAGAAGGCAAGAGCACATGAGATTGCAGAATTGCTAGGTAGCAATAAAGAGTGGCATGCTCATGGTAGAATGATTGGAATTGGCACGTTAAGTGCTAAGTTAAAGCTGGAAATTGAAGATTATACAGATACTGAATATCGACCTGCTATAAGAGAATATAATGATTTCTTAACAGAATATGTTTCTAAGCAACAGTTTCCGATCTTTATGCACAGTAAAAGTTTCTTTTGAAACAAAAGTGGACGTTAAAAAGGGAGTCAACCATGGCATTAGTAAATGAGTTAAAAAAAATAATTGCGGATAAAGAAAAACTAGTAGCCATAAAAAAACATGTGGAATTTTATGATGCTATGGTTCAACAAGGGATTGCAAAGAAACAAGAGTATAATATCCCGCTTGTTGATACCGTTGGTATAAGGTGCGTTAAAGAGAACTCAAATTACTTTGTTTGATATAGGTCGCTAAGTTGGGAATAAAAGGTCGGGGCTTGAATGTTGAATAATCCCATCTCTATAATATTTACTCGCAAAAAAGTGGTTGTTATTGTTGTTAATTAAAGTATTTTCAACATTCAACTCTTTCCCCCACATTTTCAATCCACCTCTTTTAATTATCTATACATATGCATCTTATCATATACACAAAATAACATTTTTCTATACATGAGAGTATGATATATATAGAATATGGCTATTATCTATATATGATGAGGTCATATGAAAGAGTGTTCAGTTGCCCTATTGCCTCCTGATGTGGAGCTAGAAAGTAAAGTAGTTCTCAAAAAGGCTGCTTCGGCACACCGCTATTTGGCAGAGCTGAAAGGGCTTGTTGCCAGTATTCCCAATGAAAATATCCTTATTCATACACTTTCTCTGCAAGAGGCAAAAGATAGTTCAGAGATAGAAAATATTATCACAACGCATGATGAGCTTTATAAAGCTGAGTTGTTTTCAGGGGTTATTGGGAATCCTGCGGCTAAAGAAGTCAGTCGCTATTCATCTGCACTAAAATATGGATTTGCCTGTGTTCATCAAGAAAAGCTGTTGACCATCAATCATATTCTTGAAATTCATAAGGAACTCGAGCAAAACGATGCAGGCATTCGCAGGCTGCCGGGCACATCGTTAAAAAATAATAAAACAGGTGAGATTATCTATATGCCACCCCAAAATTATGGGGATATTGTCCACTTATTGAATAATTTGGAACAATTTATAAATCATGATGACATCAGTGATGTTGATCCACTCATTAAGATGGCAGTTATTCATTTTCAATTTGAAAGTATCCACCCCTTTTATGATGGTAACGGTCGGACAGGTAGAATCATCAATATTCTCTATCTGGTGGACAAAGGCTTGCTGGATATTCCAGTGCTTTATTTGAGCCGTTACATCATTCAGAATAAGGCTGATTACTATCGACTCTTGCAAGAGACACGCATGACAGGAGATTGGGAGCCGTGGTTGCTTTATATGTTGGATGGCATTGAAAGCACAGCAAAACAAACGATTCAAACGGTTAAGGAAATCAAACAACTTATGATGGCATACAAAAGTCGCCTACGGAACAAATTACCAAAAATTTATAGCCAAGATTTGCTTAATCTGTTGTTTCGACATCCCTACACCAAAATAGACGCAGTGAAAGATGAATTGCAAGTTAGCCGTTTAACGGCAACACGTTATCTTAACTTATTGACTGAGCATAACTTTTTGAGACAACAAAAAGTCGGCAAGTATAACTACTATATCAATCCATCACTATTTGATTTATTTATGGATATTTCCAATGAAACCCCGCCCAACGGCAAGAACTATGGATGACAAACCCACACACGTATTAACCAAGCTTGGTTTTCTTTCTGAAGCTAGGCGTTTTGCGTGGTATCCACCCTTTTGGTTGATGCGACCTAAAGTGCTTGAGCATGCAGAAGGCTGGAAACATGTGCGTATCAAATTGCCGCTCACATGGGCATCAAAGAATGCTGCGGGTAATATGTTTGGAGGTTATCAGGCCAATCTTGCTGATCCTGTGCCTGCGATTGCATGTGTAAAACATTTCCCGGGTTACCGTGTTGCTACCAAGCATTTGGAATTGGAATTTTTGCGTGTAGGAAATTCTGATTTAACCCTGCATTTTGATTTAAGCGATGAACAAATGACAACCATTCAACAGGAATTATGTGAACATCAGCGTTCAACCCCCTGTTTTAATATGCATTATGTACGAGAAGATGGACAGGTTTGCACAGTGATTCGTAATACCATTGCCATTCGACCCATTGGGTATATCGGGCGAGGTGATCGGTCTTCATGCTAACGCTTACAAGCCATGCGGATTCTTTCGGCGGGAATTTTTAATTGCTCCAGTAGATAGCTTTTGAAATCATGAGCATACACCTGCTTATCCAGTGCTTCTTGCATGCAATGAAGCCACATATCTCGCTCGGCTTCACCAATCACCAAGTGTGAATGCGCATGAGGAATACTGATTTGCCCGTATTTTTTGGCAAACAGACGTTCTCCACCTGTCCACCCACTTAAAAAACAAACCAGTTTATCTTCAGATTCTGTTAAATCTTTGGGGTGCATATCACGAATGGTTTTGTAATCAGGATTCTTACTCATCACTTGATAAAAATCAGCAACCAGCTTTTTTAGTCCTTCAATGCCGCCAGCAGCATCATAGGTGGCAGAACCATTTCCATATTGTGGCATCATCACTCCGTAAGTTTATAGGTTTTCCTCAGAGATTAGAAACCTTATAGATAGCAGCGATAATATACCATGATGCATTTATTTGCTTTAAGCCCTACAGGCTCTTGGAGTTAAAAAAGGTTCTGCCAATCCGCTTTTCTTTTGGCGCAGCTATAGCAAGGGGGAGCGGGTCTTTTCGACCGCAGCGGAGAAATCATGTTAGATATGCAACCCCAAAGCCCCATCAGCTACGTTCGGGGTGACAGGTAAGATGCTTCGACTACGCTCAGCATGACACTTTTTTCTTCGTGTTCTCTGTGTTCTTCGTGGTGAATCTGTCTTTTCGACCGCAGCGGAGGAATCTATAAGATACCTTTGCATAGATTGGCATGACATGTATCTGTGTCTATCTGCGTTTATCTGTGGTTGATACTCTTCTTTCCTCTGCGAAACTCTGCGTACTTTGCGGTTCAAAAAACCCCTTTGTTTCGGCGCAGCTATAGCAAGGGGTAGAGGGTCATTCCCGTGCATACGGGAATCCATGGTTTTTTACTTTGTGTCTTAGTGTCTTTGTGGTGAGTTTGTTTTTCGAGAGCAGAGGAGAAACCTATAAGATGTCTCCACGCCCCCTAGGGGATACTCTCTTGCTTCGCAATTCACCTCATCGGTCGACATGACATTTTATCTGTGTCTATCTCCGTTCATCTGTGGCATATATTCCTTTTCCCTCCGCGTTCTCTGTGAACGCTGCGGTTAGTTTGATGTTCATTTTTGGGCTCATCTGGGTATTGCGGTTCAAAGAAATATCATTTTCGCGCACAAGCTGCCCCTTACGGGTGCTACGATGAAAAGATACAAGAAACGACTTTTTGAGGAAATTCTAGTTTAGTTTATGGTCAGTCATCTGAATGATTTTCTTCTGAGGCTTGCATATAACGAGCAAGGTATAGGCTTTGCGCAATCACAAACACAAAGGTTAAACCCAGTAAACCAAAGAGTTTGAAGTTCACCCATGTTTCGGTATCAAAGTTATAAATCACGTAAAGATTAATGATGCCAAGGCTGACAAAAAATATTGACCAAGCGACATTCAGGCGCAACCAAATATGAATAGGAAGCACAATATGATCACCCATCATGCGTTGAATGATAGGCTTGTCACCGATAAATTGGCTGCCGAGAAAGGCGATGGCGAATAGCCAGTTGATGACCGTTGGTTTCCATTTGATAAACATCTCATCTTGCAGCATCAGTGTGAGTCCGCCAAAAACACAGACCAAAACAAGCGTAATCACATGCATTTTTTCAAATCGCCTATGCATAAACCAATGCACAGAGGTTTGCAGCAAGGATGCGATAATCAACACAGCCGTAGCCACATAAATATCATACATCTTGTATGCAATAAAAAAGAAAACGATAGGGAAAAAGTCGAGAAGAAATTTCATGTGCGCCATGCTATCTAAATCAGAGCGTAACGCTATGATTGCAGCCATGCGTTATTGGATGGTGATATTATTCGCTCTTTTATTTACAGGCTGTGTTAAAAGTAGCGTGCAAGCGACAGATGAACTGTGGAAAAGATGGCAGGCAATGGATGAGCTTTTGCAAGCGGATTATCCTGATGCTCCACCTGTGATTTTGGTGCATGGCTGGAATGGAAGTGAATTTACATGGCCAGATGTTCAAACATTGCGACGCTTTGAGCAGCATATGCATAGGGATGTCTATTTTTTCACCTACCGTACTGGTGTGATAGCCGCTCGATTTCCACCCATAGAAATTCTTGAAGAGCAATTTGAGCGTTATTTATTGCCTTTTAAACAAGTGGATGTGATTGCGCATAGCATGGGCGGTTTGATTGTACGAGAATATTTAAGCCATCATAGCAAGCATCCTATTCGGCGATTGGTTTTTTTATCGACACCGCACTTTGGTACAGATGCAGCATCGGTTTTGGAGAAAGTAGCAAGTGTGAGTTCAGAGGGTAATTTGCAGGCTGATGAAATGCTGCCGGGCAGTGATTTTTTATGGCAATTGAATGCGCAAGAGGGAAGTGAGCTTGAAGGGGTACAAGTATTGAATGCCTATGTGGATAGTGATTCTATTTTTGATAGGGATTTAGTCGTGCCCAGTTATTCGGCATGGCTACCATGGGTTGCCAATGTATCGGTTGCAGGCAATCACCACACATTAGCAGCAGATTTAATGAAGCAAGATTTTTTGCTTGATTTTTTAGCTTTTGGAACATTGCCAACATTGGCGAGTATGCCCAAAAGGCGCGATGCTTGGATTAGGATATGGGATGAGCAAGGTAAATTATTGCCACTCACTGCCAACACATTGCGGCGTATGGATGCAAAATTACAACCCAATCAACATGATGTGTTGGTATGCTGTGAGCGTCCATCGGCATTGTATGAATCGGCAAGGCATACATTGCTGGTAGAAGATATTCACAATGAAGATGTATTATGGCTTAGAAAAGGTAAAGACAGACAAGCTGTGGTGATTAAACAAGTTGGGGGTATTGAAAAATATAAGCAGCCTGTGAGTTTGCAAGAAATCACCTTGCATTAGAGAGATATTTGCACAACGCACCTTTTAGGCTGCATTTGCGTTTATCTGTGGTTGATACTCTTCTTTCCTCTGCGAAACTCTTCGTACTTTGCGGTTCAAAAAAATCCTTTGTTCGGCGCAGCTATAGCAAGGGGGAACTCATCATCCCCGCGACACCCCAGGGTGGTCTCTCTCGCTTCGCGATTCACCTCCAGGCGGGAATCCATGCTTTTACTTCGTGTTCTCTGTGCTCTTCGTGGTGAGATTGTCTTTTCGAGAGCTGCGGAGAAATCTTGTTTGATGCGCAACGCCAAAGACCCCTCAACTACGTTCGGGGTGACAGGAGTTCTCAAGAAAGTATCTACCTCTTGCGGGTATTGCGGTTCAAAAAATCATTTTCGTGGATATTAAAGGCTAGCATAAAATATGCGATAGCGATAAGTGAGCAGTCTCACTGAACTGATATGTTGAGTTGAGTTAGCGTTGAATCATTGATATGGAGGTTTGTGATGAATATTTATCGAGCACGTTCCATTGCAGAAGCTTTTTCACCCATCAATTCCTTTGCTGTGCAAAGGTTGAGGCAAGGGGTGTTGGTGAATTATTTGAACAATCATGCTTATTTTGAAGCCGAAGATAAATTTTGGGCATTTGCCTTCAAGCTTGCCCAAGTGAACCATGAAGAAGGGCAGGTGGCTGAAATCGAAGCTGAGTTTATTGTCTAACATTCATTTAAACTTAAGCCTATAAGGTTTAGGTGCTTGCTTTTCAAGCGTTGAAAGCTGTACTCAATCTTCACATATATATTGAAGCGCATCATGTGCGTATTTCAAATGAAGGAGAAGGAAGATGAGTATAAAGAGAAAGGCGATAGGTGTAATCATGGCGACATTATTGGCCAACCCCGTATGGGCAGCAGATAAACCAGCCAAAGCGAAGCAACAAGAGCTGAATTATCAGCAAATGCAAGCCAGCGAGCATAAAAGCATTAAAGAGGC
>Ga0256829_1002368_pt1 | contig 14113 bp, 14 predicted proteins | sample 131447metaG_FD_185979 | JGI IMG/M metagenome (GOLD analysis project Ga0256829, IMG submission 185979) | Hydrothermal vent microbial communities from Lau Basin, Pacific Ocean - 131-447 | ecosystem: Environmental > Aquatic > Marine > Hydrothermal vents | place: Pacific Ocean: Lau Basin | collected...
CGTTCACCGGCAGCTCTTCGAAAATATCGACATGGATCCCCTGAATACCGAGATAGTATGCTGCAGTCAGTCCCGCAGGCCCCGCACCGATAATGGCGACCTTCTTGCCGTCGTTTCTCGGAGGCTGTACTTCGAACGGATGTTGCCACGGAAGTGCATGATCGGTCTCGTAGTCCGCTCCGATACGCTTGAGCTCCATAATGGAAATAGGTTCATCCAGGTTCATACGGCGACAGGCATCTTCACACGGATGCGGACAGACACGCCCACAGGTGTGTGCCAGCGGCATCGTCTGCCGTGTCGCAGCCAGGGAGTCGGTAAAGATCATATCGCGTACACCCTCGATGTAGGCAGGAATGTCGACGTGAGCAGGACACATATCGGTACAGGGTGCAGTCACCTTCGCGATATAGGAGGTGTCACCGCCATAATGCCTAGAGGGCTGCTGCGCATCGATACAGGTGTCAAACTGCTCCCTGTAGTGCTCCATCAGGTCCAGAATCGGCTTTGGCACCGTCTTTCCGATCTCACACTTGGAGGTTGCCATCATCGTTTCGGAAACCTCTTTGAGGTGGGCTACATCATCATATGTGCCCTCCCCTCTTGCGATCTTGTCGAGCAGGTCGTAGAGAATACGCCCGCCCCAGCGTCCCGGTGCACAGCGTCCGCACGCTTCGGAGTACTCCTGATACTGTGCCGCATACTTGGAGGCAAGCTCTACCGCATCGATATCTTCATTGAAGATCGCCACACCGTCCCAGCCGATGAACGCTTTGGACTTGGTATCACCATCATAGGTTTCAGGCAGTTTGAACCCGGATTCCTCCCACTTGTCGGAGGATTTACCGCGGTTGTCGATAAACTCGCCCCTCCAAGTAGAGAATACTACGCGTGACATTATTTAGCCTTTGCTTGCAGCAGTTTTTTCGCATCTGCCACAGACTCTTTGAAGTCTCCTTTGAAGGAGTACTTCTCTTCCATCATCTGGATCTGCTCTTTGGTCATCTTGGCGACATCCTCGATGGTATGGATGCCTTCGTTGTTGAGCTTCTCCATATAGGCTTTACCGATTCCCTTGACCTTTGTCAGATCGTCACCTTTGGGCGTTTCTTCTGCTTTCTTGGCAGCCGGTTTTTTCTCAGCAGGCTTTTTGGCCGGTGCTTTCTTACTGGCACCTTTTTTGGCAGCAGCTGCTTTCTCTTCCTTGGCTTTGGCTTCCGCTTTTGCCTTGGCTTCCTCCTCAGCCTTCGCTTTGGCCTCGGCCTCCTCTTTGGCTTTCGCTTCGGCTGCAGCTTTTTCTGCTTCTTCTTTCGCCTTTGCTTCGGCTGCAGCGGCTTCGGCCCTGGCTTTCTCTTCAGCCGCTTTGGCCGCTTCTGCCGCTTTCAGCTCCGCTTCGATACGCGCTTTCTCTACCGCTTCAGCTCTTGCCTTGCGTGTTGCTTCATCCACTTTTTTTACCACAATCGTCCAGTCGACTTCGTTGAACTTCAGTGAGTTCATCAGATCGTGTCCAAGCTCCTTGATGAAGTCCGCAGAGCGTTGAATGTGTGAAAAGTCTCCCACTTCGAACAGAAATATACCCACTTCACCGACCTTGAGTCCCTGGTCGATCAGTTCCGCCATCCTGTCGTAAAAATCGTCGTGCAAATGTCTTAAATCATATCGTTTCATACGCTCTTCTCCTTAACGGTCGACTTCACCGAATACGATATTGGTGGAACCAATGATCGTAACGACGTCAGCAATATATGTACCTACAAGAATGTCCTGCAGCAGGCCGGTGTGGAAGAAGCTCGGTGCTCTACACTTGAGTCTGTAGGCGTACGGTTCACCCTCGGATTTGATGTAGAAGCCCAGCTCGCCCTTTGGCGACTCTGTCGGAACGTAAACTTCACCTTTTGGCGGGCGCATCCCCTGTGTAACCAGTACGAAGTGCTGCATAAGCGCATAGTTCTGCGTCATGATCTCCTCTTTCGGTGCGGAGATGTACTGCGGTGCGTGCGCCATCAGTTCAGGGCTGCTCTCCTTGTACATCGGCACAAGCTGTCTGAGGATGCGCGTAGACTGGTAAATCTCCTGCATATAGAGCATATAGCGTCCGTAGGAGTCACATCTGTCACTGACGGGAATGTCGAAGTCAAGTTCGCCGTAGAGTTCGTACGGCTCCTCCTTACGGATATCGTACTTGACATTCGAGCCTCTGAGCATAGGCCCGGTACATCCCCAGTTGAGGGCATCTTCTCCGGAAATGACACCTACTTCTTCCAGACGCATTTTCCAGATACGGTTCTCTGTCAGAAGCGCTTCGTAGGTATGTTTTACCTCATGGTCGACCTTGTCGCACCATGCAATCAGGTTTTCGATGAAACCGTCAGGGAGATCCAGGGGCACACCGCCGATACGTACGGCAGAGTGTGTCAGTCTCGCACCACAGTAGTCCTCCATCAGATCCATTCCGAACTCTCTTTCACGGAAAGCGTAGAGGAAGACCGACATTGCACCGACATCGAGTGCATGTGTAGCGATGAAGAAGAGGTGCGAGATGATACGGTTGATCTCCAGCAGCATTGTACGGATCACCTGCGCACGTCTTGGTGCTTCGATACCAAGCAGTTTCTCTACCGCCAGCGCATACGCATAGTTGTTCGACGTTGCGGCGATGTAGTCGAGTCTGTCTGTCGTAGGCAGGAACTCGTTGTAGGTCATATTCTCCGCCATCTTCTCGATACCTCTGTGGAGGTATCCGATGTCGGGATAGGCTTTGACCACCTGCTCGCCGTCAAGCTCGAGCACAAGTCTGAGCTGACCGTGCGCGGAGGGGTGCTGCGGACCGAAGTTGATCACCATCGTATTGTCGTCACGCTCGAAGTTGAGGTTTTCGAAGAACGGTGTTAATTTGTTTGGCTGTTGCATACTCTCCCCTTACTTTCTATGGTCCAGCTGTTTGCCGGAGTCTTTGTTGTAATTGACCAGCAGCGTTTCGCTGTATTCGATCGGCTGCTCTTTTTCACCCTCGGAGATATCTTCACCGAACGGTACTTCATAGCCGACTCTCGAGAAGCGCTTGGTATCGTAGCGGTCGATACGTGCAGGATCGCGGTTCTCCGGCCCGATGATGTCACGGTACTCTTTACCGAAGATCTTGTCGACCTCATACCACGATGCAAACTCGTCTCCCTGCAGCGGATAGGTTTTACGCAGAGGATGCCCTTCCCAGTCGTCCGGCATGATGATACGTTTGAGGAACGGATGGTTGTTCACTTTGATACCGAACATATCAAACATTTCACGCTCTGCGAAATTCGACGAATTGAAGAGCGGCACGATCGACTCTATCGCTTCACCCTCTTTGATACGACAGACGATACGTACACGTTTGGCTTCGTTGACATTGAGGAACTGGTAAAAGAGTTCAAACTCGCCGTCCTGCGCAAGATAGTCCACCGCACTCTGCTCGGAACACTGCGTGTAGCCGCACTGCTCTTTGAGTGTCTTGATCGCATCGAAGTTCTCTTTTGCGTCGATGTGGATCACCAGTGTACCGATCTCGATGTAGCTCTCCTTGGCGAACTTTGCCATCGCCTTTACTACGTCGGCAAAGTGTGTGCCCTCTTCCACAGCCGCTCTCGGTACTCTCGGAGCAACCCAGTAGCGGTCGGTATAGTAGGATTTGGCCTGTACATTGTCTTTGGGGGTATACTTTCTCATTACACTAACCTCAGGTTCTGTTTGGTGTTCTTCTTCATGTTCGCAGATTCGCGTCTGATCTTCTTCTGCAGCATCATCATCGCATACTGAAGTGTTTCAGGTCTCGGTGCACATCCCGGAAGATAGATGTCTACCGGAACGATACGGTCAACCCCCTGCACGGTCGCGTAGGTGTTGAACATACCGCCGGTGTTGGCGCATGACCCCATGGAAATGACCCATTTTGGCTCTGTCATCTGGTCATAGAGACGTCTGGCGAACTCTGCGTGCTTCTTGGAGAGTGTTCCGGCAAGGATCATTACGTCCGCCTGTCTTGGAGAGGCACGGAAGATCGTACCCATCCGGTCGAAGTCATAGCGTGATGCACCCGAAGCCATCATCTCGATCGCACAACATGCGAGTCCGTACGTCAATGGCCAAAGCGAGTTGCTTCGTCCCCAGTTTACCAGGTGATCTACCGTAGTCAGTGCTATCGGCAAGCCAGCTGCGCTGGCATAATTTACTTGATGCTGTGCCATTCAAGTGCTCCTTTCTTCCATGCATATACGAAACCAATCGCAAGTAGTACAATAAACAGTATCATTTCCGTAAAACCGAACCATCCAAGCAGCTTGAAATCGATTGCCCACGGAAACATAAAGATAATCTCTACATCGAAGAGGATGAAGAGCAGGGCGATCAGGTAGAACTGTGCCGAGATCGTATTGGGCTGCTTGGTCACTTCCGGCCCGCACTCGTAGATTGTCATTTTCAGTTTCTCGGTATCGAGCTTGGCGAGTTTCCGGCTGATCAATCGTGCCAGAAAGAGCGTCGCGGCAAATGCAACCGTGGTCAATACGAAGAGTATAAACACACCATAATACGGATGTTGCGTAATTACATGAGTCATAGTAATCCCTTAGCTAAGTTTCATTCTTCCCCGCCGTACAGTGGCAGAGTATTCTCAGAATAGTACGCCTATATTAACCAAAAGATGATTAAACTAGTCGGACGCGTTTGGGCCTTCAGTGTGGAATTGTCGTACTGTAACTATGTGAAACAACCGAAAATCTGCTACAATTAGCCGAAAAAAAAGATAATCGGTTTTTATGCAAACGATAATAAATAATAGTGAAAAGAGGTATCTATGTCCAAAAAGGTGATCAACTCCCTCTACTGGGTGGCAATGGTGCTGCTGGTGGTCTGGTTTGCGTACACAAAGGGGTGGATCTTCGCCAACTTCGAGACCATCACGCCGCAGCAGGCGCTCGAGCGTATCGAAAAGAACCCCGACATACCCGTTCTCGATGTTCGTACACCAAAAGAGTTCCGGAAGGGTCATCTGCCGGGTGCCACGCTTATTCCGCTGGGCAAACTCGAAACGAATCTGGAGAAACTGGCTGCCTACAAAAAGGAGCCCATTATCGTCTACTGCCGCAGCGGCAGCCGCAGCGTGAGCGCATCACGCATCCTGGAAAAGCACGGCTTCAGACCACTCAATGTCAAGAACGGACTCATCGGACTCATCGGTGCAAAGGCACAGATAGTAAAGTAATCATTAAACTTTAAAGCCCATACTCTTGGTGCCGTCAAAACTGCTGCCAAGCTCCTTTTCGATCTCTTCGAGAAAATCTTTCTGCGTAAAGATACTCTCTTCCCTTACTGCCACTTTATAGGCGGTGTTGCGGATGATCAGGTTGATCTGCCCGCCGGTCAGTTCATACTTTGCCAGCGCCTCGACATCGAAGTCTTCGGCATAGTCCGCCTTTTCGGGCAGCATGAACTGCCACAGGCGCAGTCGCTGTTTTTTGCCCGGCTTCTTGAACTCTATCTTGTAGTTGAATCGGCGGGAGAATGCCTTGTCGATATTGCCAAGCAGGTTGGTCGTGGCGATCAGTATGCCCTCGAAACGCTCGATCTGCTCAAGAAAGATATTCTGCATCTGGTTGTGCATTTTGTCTGCGCTGCTGCCTGCCCCTTCGCTTCGTGAACTCAAAAACTGGTCGGCTTCGTTGAGCAGCAGAATAGGCTCGACCTTCGCTTTCGCACTGAGTTCCCTGAAGTCATCGAAGATACGGCGCACATTCTTTTCACTCTCTCCGACATACATCGAGAGGATCTTCGAACAGTCAAAGGAGAGGATGGGCTTCTTGAGCGTCTTGGCAAGACTCATTGCCGTCATCGTCTTCCCTGTTCCTGCCGCACCGTAGAAGATGATGCGTGCATCGATGCTCTTGCGCTTGTCCTTGATACCCCACTCGCGAAGCTTTCTGAAGACCTCTTTGTCAACCTGCTTGACAACATTGTTGAGCGTCTCCCGGGTCTTGGGGTGAAGCACCACATCATCAAGCGTCGTTTCGGGTTTGAGGTATTCGAAGATATCCTGCTCCTTGACCAGTGCGTCGAGCTTGAGCTTGGTGACCTTCTTCTTTTTCTTGGGGTGGATGATGCGCTGCATCACCTCCTCCTGCAGGTAGAACGAACGGCTCACACCCCCGAACATATTGAGGATCTCTTCGTAGTCGATAATCCCTTCGGTAATGAGCCTCGCACCGTCTTCAAGCAGTGCACGGTTCTTGATCTTTTCATACTCGTCGAAACTGATAAGCTCGATAAGGGTGTTCATATCACGAAACTGCCCCTCTCCGCCGCTGTACTCCTCTTTGAGCAGTGCCAGGAAGATGCGCTGTTCCTTCTCGTCAAGCTGCTTTTCTTTGAAGAACTCCTCGACGACAATGGGCGTTTCGGTCATCTTGACACGCTCTTCGATGCGTTTGGTCAACAGCGTCAACTTGTTTTTGAGTCTTCCGATACTGAACGTATTATCCGCAAACCCCTGCTTGTAGGTGGCGATCTTGTGCAGCAGGGTGATCATGTCGAACTGGTCCTGCAGGTACTCCAGATGATCGGTATAGGGTTTGATCTCCGGTAAAGATAGCTCCAAAGAGCCCTCTTCAAGCAGCCGCAGCAGCGACATGCTTGGCGTTACAGACGTGTTGATCAGCTCCAGCTGTGAAAAGTCGTGCGCCTTGACCTGTCCGAAGCTGATCTGCACGAACCAGCCTAGGTCAAGAAGGTTCTTTACCAGCGGCAGTTTTTTGAGGTAGAGATAGGGTGTGCCGCTGAAGTTCTCCTGCAGCATCTCCAGTACGGGTACCTCCTCAAGCCCCTTGACGTAGCGGCGGCAGACATACTGCACCAGTTTCGCCTCCTCTTCTGTACATTTGAGCTGTTTGTAGACGGTGCTTTTTTTGACCGATTTGGCCTCTATAAATTCAATGAGATATTTCAATCGTCTGTTCCTGATTTTCTTTTCAGTATAGCAAAGTTTTGTTTTGATTTGCTATACTATCCTCCAAAGACCCATCCAAGGAGCCCTCCATGTTCAAAGCCCTCTTTTTGGTGCTGCTGCCCGCCACATTTCTGTTTGCCGAAGCGACGATGGTCAAAGATACCCGCACCGGTCTGCTCTGGGAGGATACTCCTCACGTCAAAGAGGTGAAGATCACCCACCCCAGGGCGGTGCTCTACTGCAAGGCGCTCAGGCTCGGCGGCCACAGCGACTGGAGACTGCCGACCATCAAGGAGCTCTTGAGTATCGTCTACTACAGCCGCACCTCTCCTGCCACCTTCAAAGCCTTCGACTACATCGAGCCCGAATCGTTCTACTGGAGCAGCACGCCTGTTGCCGATGCCGATGACGAGTTCTGGGGAGTGAACTTCAAGCGCGGTGCCAGCAGCCGTGCCGCCGAATACTACGACCGCTACGTACGCTGCGTTCGGAACCTGAAGTAAGCCATGGGCCTCTTCGACCGCTTTTTTGCCAAAAATGCTACGACGGTACTGCACATCACCTCCCCCAACGGCTTTCATCTGCGCCCCGCGGCCGTTTTTTCTACTGAAGCCAAAAAGTTTGCCTCATCCATTGAGGCTGAAACCCGTGGACAAAGTGTCAATGCCAAGAACCTCAACGCCCTGCTTTCACTCAACCTTGAAAGGGGGGACCACTTTGACCTTGTCTGCAAAGGCAGAGATGCCCAGGAGGCTCTCGACGCGCTTTCTGCCGTTTTTGAAACACTGATGCAAAGCGACAAAGCCGTTGAGCGTATCGACAAAACAGTACAGCGCTATGAGGGAGCAGCCCTCGAAGGAGAGATCATCGCACAGGGCGTCGCCACTGCACCGCTTTGGAGCTACAGTGAACGTCACTACAAAAAGGAGTGCGGTGCCGACTTTGCTGCTGCGCTTGAAAGTGTGGCGGACACGCTTGCAGCAGAGTATGAAGCGAACAAGGCGCGTCCGGAGGGTGCCATCTTCCTCGCACAGCGCTCCCTGCTTGAGACACTCTCGCAAGAGGCCAAAACGCTTGAAGCCTTTGAAACTGCTATCGACAGTGCCATCACAGCACTCGAGGGCGGTGCCATGTCAGCCAAGATCACCGACTACCGCGACCTGCTTGGGCGCGTCAAAAGCGCCATGGGCTACAAAACGCAAGTGGCGTGGCCCTCCACCCCCTTTATACTTCTGGCTGACGACCTGCTCCCCTCACAGGTGGAGCAGCTGCCCCAAGCGCTTGAGGGTGTCGTGCTGCAAAAAAGCAGTTTGACCTCCCACACTGCCATCTTGCTGCGTGCTGCGAGCATCCCCTCGCTGATCGTGCGTGACACTGTCAATCCGACAGCAAATCCCGTTATCCTTGACGGCTTTGCGGGTGTGCTGGTGCCAAACCCTACGCCACATGATCTTGAAACGGCAAAGCGGCTGCTTGCAGAAAGCCGGAGCCAAAAAGAGGTGCAGCATGCCAGACGCTTCGATGTGGCAACCACCACTTCGGGCAGGGAAATCAAGGTACTTGCAAACGTGACCGACCCCGCTTCGGCAAAAGCGGCAAAGGAGGCCGGTGCGGAGGGGATAGGACTGCTGCGTACCGAGTTTCTCTTTCAGGAGAGAAAACCGACACTGCAGGAGCAGACAGAAGCCTACAAAGCAATATTCTCCCTCTTTGATGAGATCACCGTCCGTACACTCGATGTGGGCGGAGACAAGGCACTTCCCTACATCGACCTTCCCAAAGAGCCAAACCCCTTTCTCGGTATCCGCGGTGTCAGGCTCTTTGAGAGCCATCCCGACCTCATCGCAGAGCAGCTGAAAGCGATCTTCACCGCAGCTGAGGGAAACCCGATCAAAGTGATGTTCCCGATGGTTGACAGCGTGGAAACCTTTACAAAAGCCAAAGCCTTTGCCAAAGAGGTGGCAGCAAAAGAGAATCTCGATATCTCTGCCGTGGCGTTTGGGATGATGGTCGAAGTGCCTTCCGTACTCTTCTTGCTGCCTGAACTCAATGAAGTCGTCGACTTCTACTCCATCGGCACCAACGACCTCAACCAATACCTCTACGCCATCGAGCGCACGCACCCCACACTCTTGCTCGACCCCCGCTCCGAAGCGCTCTTTCGCGCCATAGAAAAGGTGGCATCCGAAGCGAAAAAACCTGTCAGTATCTGCGGGGAGCTCGCAGGCAACGGTGAAGCGACCGCACGGCTCATCGAGGCGGGCATTACGACACTGAGTGTCTCACCGGGGCTGGTGTCACAAACCAAAGAGAGGATACGCCATGTTTAACCTGCTTCAGAAGATCGGTAAGGCGCTGATGACGCCTATTGCGGTACTGCCTGTGGCGGCACTGCTGCTTAGACTTGGATTCGGTGATATCTTCGACGGAGAGATCGCACTTGTGATGAAGAGTGCCGGGGAGGCGGTCTTTGCCAATCTCGACCTGCTCTTTGGTGTAGGCATCGCCTACGGACTTGCCAAAAACAACGACGGTGCCGCGGCGCTCAGCGGTGCGGTGGGGGTTCTCATTGCCAAGGCGGTTTACACCGCCATTGACAAAGATGTCAACATGGGTGTCTTTGTCGGCATCATTATCGGTGTCATCGCAGGGACACTCTACAACCGCTACCACACCATCAAGGTTCCCGAATTTCTGGGCTTTTTTGGCGGCAAGCGGTTCGTTCCCATCATCACCGCACTTGCGGCCATTGTCGTTGGGGTGATCGCAGGCTACTTCTGGCAGTATGCCCAAAGCGGCATAGACGCCTTCTCCAACGCGATCATCGGTATGGGTGAGCTCGGGACCTTCATCTACGGGGTACTCAACCGCCTGCTCATTCCCATCGGGCTGCACCACATTCTCAACTCCGTCTTCTGGTTCCAGATCGGTGAGTTCCACTATGTCAAAGATGGCGTGGCGGTTGTCGCAAACGGCGATCTGCACCGCTTCTTTGCAGGGGACAAGAGTGCGGGCATCTATATGTCGGGCTTCTATGTGGTGATGATGTTCGGCCTGCCTGCCATGGCGTATGCCATCTACCTCAACACGGATAAAACCTACCGCAAAAAGGCTGCTGCCATTCTGGCAGGGGTGGCATTTACCTCGTTTCTGACCGGCATCACCGAACCGATGGAGTTTCTCTTCCTCTTTGTTGCACCCGCACTCTTTATCGTGCACGCTCTGCTTACCGGGCTGGCTCTCGCCGCCGCGCAGGCACTGGACATTCACGCAGGGTTCGGATTCTCGGCAGGCTTCATCGACTACCTCATCAACTACAAACTCTCCACCCATCCGCTGCGTATCATTCCGCTGGGGCTGGTTTTCGCACTGCTCTACTTCGTGCTCAGCTACTACACCATCAAACTCTTTAAACTGAAGATCATGGAGACGGAACTCTCAGATGAGTCACCAAAGAGTACAGAGAACACAGAAAGTGATGAGACAGCCGCATTCATCGAAGCACTGGGCGGCAGGGAGAACATTGTCGCTGCCGACGCGTGTATCACGCGGCTTAGGATGAGCGTCAACAACAGCGAAGTGCTCAAAGATGAAGCCTTCAGTGCCCTTGGCGCAAAAGGGGTCATTCGACCCGACAGACACTCCATTCAGATCGTGCTTGGCGCAAGGGCCGAGGGAGTTGCAGAGAAGATAAGAGAGGCACTTGAAAAAGAGCGCGAATAGCTTTACTTACCAGCCATGCGCTTATTCTGGAGGCGCGAATTAATTCGCGCCGACACAAACTATTTTTTCTTCGGCATCTTCAAAATGACAATGGTCGCAACGATGATCACCCCATAAATAATATACATCACAGTATCAGGATTGGACTGCTGCATCACTCTACCTCCATAACGACATCGCCCTGCTTGACAATACGCAGTTTTTTTTCAATCTTTTTAACATCACTTGTCTCAGACACGACAACCGGGGTAATGGTGCTTTTGGCATGCTCTGCGATGTAGGCAAGGTCTGCTTTGATGACGGGATCACCTGTGGTAACCTCTGTCCCCTCTTCCACCAAACGCTCAAAACCCTGTCCATCCAGGGCAACTGTCTCAAGACCAATGTGTACCATCACCTCCAAATCTTTGTCGCTCTTGATGCTGAAGGCGTGGTTTGTAGAGAAAATCTTGCTGACAACCCCGTCGATGGGAGCACAGAAAGTATTGCCTACAGGGTTTATCGCTACCCCGTCGCCGACCATTTTGCCGGCAAAAACCTCGTCGGGCACTTCGGTAATGTCGACCACCTGCCCGTCGACGGGTGCATACACCTCTCTTACTTTTCGCTTGAACAATCCGAACATCTATAAACTCCTTTGGTATTTCATTTCACCTGCAACGAATGTCGCTATGATACCCAACCCTTCATCAAAGATGACCATATCGGCATCGCAGCCCGCCTCCAGCTTCCCTTTCTTCTCAAGGTGCAGTCTTTGCGCAGGAAATTCCGTAACACTTCTGATGGCCTGCGGCAGCGTCATGGAAGTGTGCTCCACCATATTGCGTACCGCTTCGTTCATCTTCAGCACACTGCCCGCAAGTGTACCGTCTGCAAGTCTCGCCTCACCGTCTGCCACCTCTACCCGCTGTCCGCCAAGGTCATAGCATCCGTTTTTCATACATCCCGCACGCATCGCATCGGTGATGAGGATGAGACTCTCCTGCTTCTGCTTCCACACCATACGCAGTGTGGCCGGATGCAGGTGCACCAGATCAGCAATGATGTCACAACTGACGCGCTCATCATCAAACACCGCTCCCACAATGCCGGGAGCACGGTGTTTCAGTGGCGGCATAGCGTTGAAGAGATGGGTTGCGTGGTGTACACCAAGCTCGAAACTCTCTTTTGCCTCATCGTAGGTAGCATCGGAGTGGCCGATGCTAAGCAGCACTTCCGGATATTGCTGCCCTATTTCACGGAGGAATGCTTCCGCCCCTTTCACTTCCGGTGCAAGGGTGATCATCTTGACCAGATCCATATGTTTTTCAATAGAGGAGAGCAGCGGCTTTTGAACAAATTTGGCATCCTGTGCCCCCTGTCTGGCGGGGTTAATAAAAGGACCCTCCAGATGCACACCAAGAAGCTGCGCGCTGCTTACACGCTCCTGACACTCACGCACATTGTCAATCGCTGCAGTAATGTGCTCGGGTGACATTGTCATCGTTGTGGCTAGAAAGGAGGTGGTTCCTGTCTGTACCAGTGTTTTTGAAATGGTCTCAAGTGCCTCTGAAGTGGCATCCATCACATCCGCACCACCGCTTCCGTGAATATGAATGTCGATGAACCCTGCTGAAACATACGCTCCTTTGACATCGGTGACTTCACATCCGGTTATATTGACATCTCTGTCAACAGCCCGGATGGTATTGTCGAAAAGAATCGTCACATTCTCGTATATCTTACCGTCCGCAACAAGTCTTGCATTAATCAGCGCTTTGATCGGCCACCTCCGCCTTGGCAAGCTGCTCCTTGAGTACCCGTTTAAGTACTTTCCCTGTCGCATTCTTTGGAAGCTCTTCAATAACGTGAATCTGCTTTGGCAGCTTGAAGTTGGCAAGCTGGCTGCGCAGATGCTTTTTAAGACCCGCTTCATCCAGTGCTTCAACCTCCTCTTCAAGCTCTACGTAGGCAATGGGGATCTCCCCGCTCTTCTCGTCGAAGATACCGACTACCGCAGAGGCTTTCACATGAGGATGGCTGTCGATCGCGTCTTCGATCTCCCTTGGGTAGATATTGATCCCCTTGGAGATGATCAGATCTTTTTTACGGTCGACGATGAAGAGGAAGCCATCTTCATCCATGTATCCCATATCCCCTGTCAAGAGCCAGCCGTTGACAATGGTCTCCGCTGTCGCTTCGGGACGCTTCCAGTATCCCTGCATGACATTCTCGCCACTGACGATGATATCACCGATCTCCCCGTGGGGGAGTTCATTCATATTCTCATCGACAATCTTCATCTCGTACCCGGGCAGCGCCGTTCCCACCGATCCGGCCTTCTGCTTTTCAAAGGTGTTGATGCAGACCGCCGGACTTGCCTCGCTCAGCCCATACCCCTCAAGGAGCGTTGCCCGCTTGAACTTCTGCGCCATCGCATCGAGCGTCTTTGGCTGCAGCGGTGCCGCACCGGAGATGAACGCACGGATACGGTTGAACCACATAAAGTACCACGGCAGCTTTGCGCGGGCAAGCGCATTGTAGACATCGGGAACCCCGAAAAAGATCGTTACCCGTTTCATCAGCGTCTGTTTGAAAATATTGTTGAAGGGCTGGATTGATTTGATGATAACGATACTTGCCCCCACATACAGGGGCAGTACAACACCAATGGAGAAAGTAAAGGAGTGGAACATCGGCAAAAAGACAATGACACGGTCTCTGTGTGTCACACGGATCGTCTGGCGTCCGGAGTCGGCATTGGAGAGAACATTACGGTTACTCAACATCGCCCCCTTTGGTTTGCCTGTCGTTCCGGAAGTGTAGATGAGTACAGCAGTATCGTCCAGTTCTCCCTCTTTGTAAGGTACCTGGGCATTCTGCTCCCACACATCATTGAAACGAAGATCGTTCAGTAATATATTCTCCGCATCCCCCTCCCAGAAGACAGAGCTGCACACCTCCGAAGCGTTCGAAGCATCGACCACTTTGGCGTGTATGGCAGAAGCCATCAGCACAGATGCACCGCTGTCTTCAAGAATATAACTGAGCTCATCGGCTTTGAGAAAGGTATTGACGGGTACCAGAATCGCGCCAAGCTTGGAAACAGCGAAGATAGCATAGACAAATTCGGGAGAATTTCGTAAAAAGAGCGCAACCCTGTCACCCTGTTTCACTCCCCTTTGTGCCAGTACTCCTGCAAGCACATTGGCCTTTTGGAGGATGTCGCGGTAGCGGATCTTCTCTTCATCGACAAAAAGCGCCGTTTTACCGCCGCGCTTCTTGGCCTGATGCAATGCAATCTCGTAGAGGGTATTGAACGGATACTCCATTTTAGAACTCGTAGGAGAGCCCAAGTGTTGTCAGATAGGCACCGCCTCCACTGAAACTCGCACCGTTAGCCTTGATAATCTGATTGTCCGCTACACCTTT
>Ga0256829_1002369_pt1 | contig 14109 bp, 15 predicted proteins | sample 131447metaG_FD_185979 | JGI IMG/M metagenome (GOLD analysis project Ga0256829, IMG submission 185979) | Hydrothermal vent microbial communities from Lau Basin, Pacific Ocean - 131-447 | ecosystem: Environmental > Aquatic > Marine > Hydrothermal vents | place: Pacific Ocean: Lau Basin | collected...
AGCATCCTCCACTTAGCTATGGGGATTTTCTGCTTCTCAGAAAACCCCGATTTTCCTTCACTTATAGCGAAGGTTTCATTAAGCGGGACCGTTTTGTTTTCTATGTAGAGTTGCGGAGGGTCTCCCTCTACAAGCTTAAGTTTTCCTCAAGTCCCGAGGGTACAACAAGCTCTTACAACTAATGTCTAGGGATTCGTTGGCAATTAGCTGTAAAAAGGTTTCTATAAGGGGGTTTATCAATCCCTAACGGAAGGGGGCCTTAGCCCTCTTAACCACCATAAAGCTAAAAGCCTATAGGCTTTAAGCAATATAAAAAGCTAATATGAGCTAAAGGTAGACCTGCAAACATTTATTATGAATTCCTTAGCTTCCTTCAGCTCTTCTCCCTTAAGCATTACCTTCAATGCGAACATGAAGCTGCTCCCAAGAAGTTCTCTTAGCAAGTTGCAAGCACTTTCTGGAGAGTTAAGCAGGAATTCTGGAAAGCCCATTGCAAACCTTTTTTCAGACTCACTTTCTAGTAACAAATAAAGGCCTGAGAAAGATTTTAGTGCATTATTTTTAATCGCATCCACTTTCTCCCTTACATTACGATCATTCATCGCGAAAGCACAACCGTAAACATTATCTGCAAACATCTCATTTCCCACTTATATTATACTTGTAAATACCTATAACATTCCCATAAAGTATCAAGGTTAATTGGGCGGGGAAAAGTTTTTAAGGAGAGCCTAATTTTATTGTGCTACAATTGCTTTTCATAAAACAGGTAAGGCTAAAATATTGTTTAGAGGGTTTTACTCTTAATATGGAACAAATGAAATCAAAGGGCTTTAAAAGAGATTGAGCATTACCTTATTATCGACATGGGTTACTTAGACGCGAATCTAGTGCCGTTGATTTTTAAATAAGCATAACTTTTATTCCAATTTATTTTAAATGAATAATAGGTGGTTTCATGGATATCATAGAAATCCTCTATAAGGTTGCTGAAGCAACCGTTTGCATGATGAAATGGAGGCACTGTGAAAAAACTTATAGGATGATAATAGATATGAAGGGCAACGTAGAGGAAGCTGGAGTTTGGCATGGATACGCAATATGTTTGGAAGGGCTTGGAAAAAGGGAGGAGAGCAGAGAGGCTTACAGGATTGCCTTAGAGCTTCATTTGAGAAACCTTAGGGGAAGGGAGTCATATTTGTGGGGTGGCTGGGCTGCATTTAAGCTTGGAGAGTATGAGCTAGCTTGCAAGCTTTTTGAAGAGGCCGTAAAAGAAGACCCAAGCTATGCCTATTCTTGGCTTTCCCTATCGATGGCTTCTAGGAAGTGTAACAGGGAAGAAAGGGCCAAAGAGGCAATGGAGAACTATAGGAAGGCGATAAAGGAAAAGCCATATAAGAGGAGGGAGTGTGAAGGGAAAGAGATGCTTCTTGAAGCATATAAGGAGTCGGATGGATGGGTAAAGGATTATATAGAAGGCATATTGGAAGACATAAGCAATGATAAGGCGCTGGAGTCCTGTTAAGGTTCTTGTTAAAATCAATAGTTGCTCCTAGACGGAGTAAAACTTTAACAATCATTGAGTGGAAACTTTTATTATGATCGTTTGGAGCCTTATAGTTAGAACAAGCATCAGGCATCTTGCAAAGCGATGAAAGTAATGCCTCAAGTTTCGTAGAGATAACCTAGATGCAAGGCTTGCTCTTGACAAACGGTAGTATATATCAACGCTTATATAAAGCTACTGTATCTCGTAATTATTATGTTATTACAACTCTGGTGATAGAATTGCAGGAAAAGAGGTTTGATGTTATTTTTATAGGAGGAGGCGGGGCCTCATACCCAGGAGCTTTTGAGCTGGCAAGGGCAGGAAAGAGCGTTTTGATGGTAGATAGAAAGGGTAATCTAGGAGGCGATTGCCTTTATGCTGGGTGCATTCCCTCTAAGGCTGTAAGGATGAAAATACTGGAGTATAGCTCAACAAACAGTAAAGTGGACCCTGATGAAGTATGGAATGAAGCAATTGAAACAAAGGAGCGTGTACAGAGGATAAGGTATAAACACCATCTGGAGGAAATAAAGGAGCATGAACCCAACCTAACCTTTGTCAGGGGCTGGGCAACTATACTATCAAAGCATAGGGTAATGGTAGAAGGTGATGAAGTCTTTGAAGCAATTGGAAAATACCTGGTCATAGGGGTAGGTGCCGACAGCGTTTCATTAAACATACCTGGGAAGGAGCTCACTATAACAAGTGATGATCTCTTCGCATATAGAAAGATGATTAAAAGGCTACCTAGGTCGCTTGCTATTATAGGGGGTGGGTATATAGGCGTTGAAGTGGCGGACATGCTGTCAAGGCTTGGCCTAGAGGTTTCAATAATAGAGATGATGGACAGGCTATTACCAAATATGCCGAAAGACCTCTCTAAATACGTTGAGGAGAAATTTAGGGAAGCTGGGGTCAACCTATATTTAAACAGCCCAGTTCGCTCCATAGAAAAGAATGGCGAGAAGAAAATAGTGAAGGCTAAAAATGTAGAGGTTGAAGCGGAGGAAGTGCTAATGGCAGTTGGAAGGAGACCAAGATTAAAGGGATATGGATTGGAGTCTTTGGAAAATGAAGGACTAAAGGTAGAGAAGGCCATAGTTGTGAATAATGCCTTAAAGACAAGCATAGATAACGTTTATGCTGCAGGAGACGTTACAGGAAAAGCAATGCTATTCCATGCGGCTGTAAAAGAAAGTATTGTGGCAGCAAAGAACATCTTAACTGGTAGGGATGCATACCATATAAACTACCACTCTATCCCGTTTACCGTTTTTACCTACCCAGAAATAGGCATGGTAGGCTATAGCGAAGAGGAACTTAAAGCATTGGGCATCCCCTATGATGTTATCGATTATAAACTAGATAGGGATGCGCAATCTCAAATAACGAACACACATACCATTGGCCGCATGAAGATACTGTTAGAGAGGGAAAGCCTAAGGATATTGGGTGCCCAGGCCTACGCGCATGACGCGGCCGAGCTCATGGCCGTATTTACTGTTGCAATAGAAAACAATTTGACTGCCAAAAACCTTGCGTGGAGCGCCCTGCCCCATCCCTTAACCTTCGAATCCATAAACTATTCCATGAGGCCATATTTTTAATAGGGGGGCAGAACTTCTAAAAATGTGTTATTAATTCAAAAAAGAAAATTTTATGGTTCAAACGTTATAGCGTTATTTGATAATGCCATTCAAATAGCTTTTCATTACAAGCTTTATTATAAAATAAGGGGTTCTTTTGTGAGTAGCGCTGTTGGCTCTAGCTTTATTGATTATAAACTAATTTAATTGAGATCCCTGCTAAAACTGCACAAACAGCAATTCCAAGTGCAAGAACAGAACTACTTTATTTAAGAGGTCACGCTAAAAATATTTAACTATAAACGAGATCTAACGCTAATGGTGTATACAGTGTCAAAAAGCGAATCCTTTAATAATGAAGTTCCTTATGATAATAAAGGCGTTATACATAGTTTTTAAAAAACCATTACCCTAGAAACTGCTACGTATCCTTCCTTGGGATCCTTAGAACTCATGCCTGAACTAAGCTTTTTGAGTGGTTCAAAAAATGTTGGAATTTTATGCAATAGTGTTAAAGTATAGCATCCTGAGGATTGCTGGGAATAAGCCTAGACCTACAGGGGCATGTAGAACTTTATGCACTATAAAGTCAAACCCTGTATTTTATACCTCTCACGGCAACCTTGTATCTGCCACCAACGCTCCATGTATAACCTTCTGGATATACAAAACCACCAGATATCATGCTCAACCCCTCCTCTTCCTTACCACTAACGATAAGCGCCCAAGATTTCATAAGTTCTTCGTCATCAAGTTGTCTATAATGCCCTCCCCCTTGTATTGATATCCCAACATCTACATGAACCCTGCTTATCGGCACCACCGGGTTGCACGTATAGACCAACGTTAGGCCGCCGTAAAGCGTTGAAACCAGCAACACCTTTTTTAAAACACTTATATTTAGGCTATCAATACTATATCTGCCCTCTAAAAGGCCTTGTAAAATTTCTCCTACTTCATCATCTCCTTTCCATGGAGCCTCAGTTATAGGGGCTGCTAGGTAGAAACACTTAGACCTGGCCAACACTCCTACAGGTATAGTCTCCATACTAGGAACCTCACATGTGCATAACAGTATGTCCCCCCTCTTGGGAAACGCCAAGCTTTACACTAAAGTATGAAACTATCATAGAATAAGAGTTTGTGAGCAACCTTATTGCATCAGTCAGCTCGCTCTGGGTGAGCCTTTCCTTATAGATAATCTTTGTCACCATTATGCTCTCAACCCTGTTCAAGTCCGGCTGGAAAATTACTATGCAAGATGGACAAAGCAAAATGAGATTCCTTAGCAGCTCTGAGGTCATGCTGACCCTTTCCTTTTCTGAAAGCTTTGAAAGCTTCTGCTTGTGCTCCTCGGCAACCATAACCCCAAGGCTACAGACATACCTCTCGGACCTTCCCTTAGGCTTCTGTATGCTTATCGAGACCTTCAGCGGACCCATAGTGGCCGCATTTATAACCCACTCAACTGGTGCTTGACTAGGGACTGATATTTCATTTACCTCTAAGTCCTCTTCTTTTAACCACCTCATTATGTCTTCCTTTGCGCCCAAGTTAAACACCAATAATGATTACGTATTCATATTTAAAACGTTTTTCTAAGATACTTTTAACTTATCGGGTGCAATAACGAACTGGTGAAAAGTGTGGACATAAGAAAGGAGATCGATAAGCTTGAAGGGTTTCTCAACATAAAACCCCTATATTGGGATTTTGAAAAGGAGGAATTATTCTGGATCGATACAAGGCTTATTCCATGGGAAGAAACTTATAGGAGCACTAAAGACTACAGGAGGGTAGCTGAAGCCATAAAGGAAATGGAAATAAGGGGCGCACCGGCAATTGGCGTCGCTGCTTCCTATGGCCTCGCACTCTCGATCATTAACAGCAAGTCTAGGAAGGCCGATGAGCTACTCAAAGAAGCAGAGAGTGCCTACTATACACTTTCATCGACGAGGCCAACGGCCTACAACCTATTTTGGGCCCTTAAGAGAATATGGAACTCTATCTCAAACCTTGAAGACATTGAAGAGATAAAAGAAAAGGCCTTAAACGAAGCCCACAAGATATATGTTGAAGACATTAAAAATAACGTAGAGATGGGGAAGATAGGCTCAAAGGTTGTGGAAAACAATGCAAGGATAGTTACGCACTGCAATACAGGTGCCCTAGCAACCGCTGGATTCGGAACCGCATTGGGAGTCATCAGATACTCACACCTTGAAGGTAAGGACTTACACGTCTACGTTGATGAAACAAGGCCTTTACTACAAGGAGCTAGGTTAACAGCCTGGGAGCTGAAAAAAGAAGGGATACCCTTTACGCTTGTTGTTGACGGAGCATCGGGCCTCATCTTCAGCAGGGGTATGGCAAACATGGCTTTGGTTGGGGCAGACAGGATAACACTAAATGGCTACATAGCAAATAAAATAGGTACGTTAAACCTGGCCTTAGCAGCAAAGCATGGAGAAAAACCATTTTACGTCGTGGCACCAACAAGCACGATACAAAAAACGGAAAACCCAAACGACATATTAATAGAGGAGAGGAGCGGGGAGGAAATAACAAACATCATGGGTAAGCTCAGGATCACTGTTGATGGAGCGCTATCGTATAACCCAGCGTTTGACATTACACCCCCAGAGCTCATAGAGGCAATAATAACTGAGAAGGGAATTGCTAAGAAGCCATTCCTAGGAGAAATTAAATCCCTGCTAAGCCAGCCTTTTTAACGCTGGATAGTGGAAAAAGTCCTTTTTTTAAGACAAACCTTAATATATTATATGAATGAAAAATCAAAACATTTATACTTTCACCTATATTAAGGCTATTGGTGATAAATTTGAGCAAAATTCCGTGCAATAAAGAAGAATTGAGACCTCCTTCTGAAGGGGAATTCGTTAAATATGAGAATGGAAAGTTGTTAGTCCCAGACAACCCGATAGTTGCATACCTAAAGGGTGACGGTACGGGGCCTGAAATAGTAACAAATGCTATAAGGGTTATAGATGCTGCGGTTGAAAAGGCCTACGGTGGAAAGAGAAAAATTGTTTGGTGGCAGGTGGCTGCAGGAGATGAGGCAAATAAAGAGTGTGGCACGCTTCTCCCAGAGGCCACGTTAGAGGCCTTTAAGATGGCAAGGATAAACCTGAAGGGGCCATTAACAACGCCTGTAGGTAGCGGCTATAGGAGCCTAAACGTTGCAATCAGAATGGCCTTAGAAACCTATGCAAACATAAGGCCAATAAAGTGGTATGGACAACCGACACCTCATTGCCATCCGGAGAAAATAGACTGGATCGTGTTTAGGGAAAATACTGAAGACCTCTACATGGGGATAGAGTTTCCATGGAATTCGAAAGAAGCGGAAAAGATCAGGGATCTTTTCAAAAAAGAGTTTAACATAGAACTGAGGCCAGACGCTGGTATAGGAATAAAGCCTATATCAAGGTTTGGCACGCAGAGGATTATGAGGAGAGCCCTTGAATGGGCCATACAAAACGACATAAAAAGGGTTACCATACAACACAAGGGCAACATAATGAAGTATACAGAAGGAGCATTTAGGGAGTGGGCCTATGAGGTTGCTGTCAATGAGTTTAGGGACTATATAGTAACTGAAGAAGAGCTCTACTCAAAATATGATGGTAAAATGCCGGAGGGTAAGATACTTGTAAACGATAGGATAGCAGACAACATGATGCAACAAATTATAACAAGGCCTGGAGAATACAACATCATAGTAGCGCCCAATATAGATGGGGACTTCATAAGTGATGAGGCAAATGCCCTCGTAGGTGGCATTGGGATGGCAGCAGGATTGAACCTTGGCGATGGCGTGGCAGTTGCTGAGCCAGTACACGGAACAGCTCCTAAATATGCTGGCAAGAACGTAATAAATCCGACGGCTGAGATACTTAGCGCAGCTCTTCTTCTAGGAAACTATGTTGGCTGGAAGGAAGTCAAGATACTAATTGAAGATGCAATAAGGAAAGCGATAAAGAACAAGCAGGTGACCTACGACCTAGCAAGAGAGATGCCTGGAGTAAGCCCGATATCAACGTCCGAGTACAGCGACGTATTAATAGGCTACATCAAAGAATCCTGATCTTCCCCAGAGCCTTCAATCATTTCCAATATATTGCAAATATCTAGCAGGTTTTCAATCCTATATTTGGCAATTCTCTTGAGTAATGGGTCATTACCAAATACAACTGGATATCCAACTATTTCCATTGCACTATAATCCCATTCAGAATCGCCAACATACATAACCTCATAAGGTTTTATATCTAAATAGGTAAGAAGCCTTTTCAATACCTTTTGCTTATCGCAACCAACTATTGGTATGCCTCCAGGTTTCAAGTACCCATTCTTATCAAATCTTAAAGAATTTGAAAACCAATAATCTGCCCCTACCTTTTCCGCCACCATTGAAACCAAGATATCTATGCCCCCACTTATCAAAACGACTATTTTCCTTTTCTTGTGTAGGCAAATAGATACCTCCTGTGCACCATCCCTCAGCCTTATCTTTGATAGTATCCTTGCTATTTCATCCCTTCTTAGCTTCCCCCCGCTCTTCTCTATCCATAACCTAGTATCAGATTCCATCCAACCAAGGTAGTCTATTTCCCCTTTTTTGAACCTCTCATAGTTCCCCACAGCATCCCCTTCGGTCTTAAAATGTTCATGCATATACCCCCAGCTACTTTCCTCCTCTGTTAGCACCCCATCTACGTCAAACGCGACCAGTCTTACCTTCTTTCTCATATTCTCACCTATCTGAAGTTAAGTGAAACTATATTCCTACTATCGTAAAAAGAAGGGAATATAAAGAGATCGCACTTGCAACCATAAAGAAATTCTAGTATCATTTCCATATCGTTTGTGTAGAAAAGGTGTGGTTCATTAGCGTCGCTAGACCCCAGCATCCCAATAGGAGTAAAGAGGTGTGCAAGCCTTGATGCTAACCTATCCTCCAACTCAACACCAAATCCCCCTTTTACGAGGCAGATAAATGAAGGCATGGAAGCAATCGCCTGCGAAATGTAATCAATGTGCCACTTCTTTCTTTTTGATGTTAGGTGCCTTAAAACCCTTTTATTAAAGCCGTTTCCAGCAGAGCCTACATATATTATATAGCCATCGTTGAAAAAGCGCTGCTTACCTGCAATAAAGGTAGAAAAACTCTGTACATGAAACCCTATTATATACAACCCCTTTTCACTAGGAAGCTCATAGATAATTGAACCAAATTGCAGCTCAGATACCCCAGAGTTTGTCATTGCAATGCTCCTTCCGGGCACAACTCTCCTCATCGCTAAATAAATAAAAGGTAGAAAAAGGTATAATATTTTCTCAGGCCTCATAGGGGGATGGATATGAAGATAGAAAAGAAAACCTATGCATAAAATTCTTAGGAAGCCAAAATTAAAAAGAAGTTGCACTACCTCTTACCTATACTGTGGGGTGTAAGCTTTGAAAGCCCTTATAATAGGGCTCTTGGAAGAGAACTCTGGAAAGACAACGATAGCCTCTAGCTTGACTTCCTACTTAAATAGTGAGGGGTTTGACACTGTGGCATTTAAACCCATCGGAGCGACTGAGGTATGGCTGAGCCCATTTGTATTGAAAGAGTCGAAGAAAAGGAAAATGGTTGTAACGGGTGACTCTCTGTTACTTCACAGGGCTTCTAGCGAAAAAGAACCTATAAACATAATAAACCCCTTCGGAGGTTTGCTTGTCCCTCTCATATTAGAAAAGTTTGCTACACTAAACTCCTTTAAGGCATATCAGTCTTCCGTAAGCTCTAGGCTTGCCCTATCTCGCCTGACCCTATGTCGGGGAGAAATAAAGAACCTACACCTTATCAATGAAAAGCCTTTGAGAAAGACGGCGAAAAGCATAGAGTATGAAATATATGAAATAGTGACCTATGCCGAAAATCCTGTAAAGGTTGATGAAGACTACTTGGTGGAGCTTCTTAGCGGGGGCGCTACCAATGAGATAGATGCATGCCTAAGTTATTTGGAGGAAAGGCATGAGATAGTAGTTATTGAGTCTAATTCTGATGTAGCCTCACCAACAAGAAGATGCCTCGAAAGCGACGTTGTAATCCTTGTCTCTCCAGGATTTGCTATGGTAATAGATGGAAACAGGTTTAGAAAAGCCGTAGAGGTCTTAACTAGCAACGGAAAGCCTTGGGTCATAAAGAGTGAGGAGATAGCCCCCTTAACAAAACACATTTTTTCTGTAGAGCTACCATTATTATACGACCAAATGGAAGGATATCCCAAGGAGAGCTTAGACCAGATAATAGAATACATAAAAGGATTGAGAAGGAAGTAGTAGCACTCGTTTAAAATGCAGCCCTAGACGTCCAGCCTGTACCTTAGCCCATCTCTCCTTATATTGCTTCGATGCAATCATTTTATGAAAAGGATGGAGGGGTCGAATTGACTTCAAAATATTTCAGTGCGTTTCTAAACTCATCAATAAAGCTTGTGGATGGAAAGGTAGTTTCTTTCATCCCGAAGAAATCCATAGAGTTCAGTCCAGGTCAATTCTTCCTTGTTTCCTTTCCAAAGGGTCCTAGGAGCTTCTCCTTCCCTTGGAAGGTTAAAAAAAGTATTGTTTTTTACCTTAACAGCAAGGTTTTGAACGATAACTATGAGTTGTCAAAGTACGTTGGTCTCATAGGGCCCTTAGGGAAAGGGTTCCCAAAACCCTTGGGTAAGAGGATAGGGGTTTTGGTTGAAGATGAGTACATAATGGCTGCTTTAGCCTTAAGAGATGTTATAGATGGGAAGATAGCTTATTTTACAAACAACAAAGACCTTGGATTGGTTCTTCGATTGTTGAAAATTAGTGATGATATAGTATTTTCGCTAGGGCAATTCAGGCTTTCCGAATTCTCAAGCATTTATATAATAGGTAGCATAGACTTCATAAAACATTTTTTAAAAAGATATGGCGTAAAGGAAAACATTGTAATTGCTTCTTTAAGCAAGGTAAGTTGTGGCTTAGGATTTTGCGGGTCATGCATATTGGGAAAGACGGGAAAAAGGGTTTGTGTCGATGGACCTGGATTCAGGCTAAGTGAGATAAAGGAATGGGCAAAAGAGGTAATACATGAATAACAAATTATTTTTCTATAATATAGATATTAATATTTATTAACTGTTAAAGAGAACTTATAACCAGAGAAGAAAGTGGGAGATTATGAAGATAAAGGTAGTAGGCGCAGGCCTTTCAGGCCTATGGGTATCATATACGTTATTGAAGAGGGGTCATGAAGTAGAGGTCTATGAAAAAAACTATCCAGGCTATGGAGCATCAAGCAAAGCAGCTGGAATACTCTCCCTAGAGTTACCAAAGGAAATGATAGATGTCTCCATTAGGTCTTCGCAACTCTATGCAGAGCTCGGTAAAGAAATAATAAAGTGGTCTGGATCCATCTGGATACCCAAGGACTCGGAGCTGAAGTGCGTTATTAATATAGGAAAATACCTTTCGACAAAGGGTATTGATGTGAAGATAATACCTAATGGATTTAATTCAATTAGGATATGCAACAAGGCAATACTGTTTGAACAGCCCATAGTTGATGCAGGCGAGGCTATAAACGAGTTGGTGAGGAGAATTGAGAAAATGGGTGGCAACATAGTCGAGGAAGAGGTGAAGAAGCAAGAAATTAGCAACGGTAAAGGAACCTTTGTTTTGGCAAACGGGCCATGGGCAAGAGAGCTTGTAGAACTAGAAGGACTAGTAAATTATAGGTGTCAGGCACACAGCATTGAAGGTAAACAAATAAATGAGATAATTGAAAACGATAGGACAAACTATTATTATGTTCCAGAGTCCCCTAGAAGGGCAATACTCGGAAATGGAGATAAAGTCTTAATAAAGGTCATTGATGATGGTTTTGTAGTAGATTACAGCGATGCCTATAACGTCCTCGAGAAAGTCTCAAAGAACTATGGAGAGGCAAAGAACATGTACCCGGTAAACTCATGGGCAGCGCCATGCGTTACTACCTTTGATGGCTATCCCATTGTTGGAAAGCTTAGAGAAAACCTTTATATAATAACCGGCCTTAATGGTGCTGGACTGACGCTTTCTCCCGGCCTTGCAGAAATACTAGCTGATGTGATAGAAGGGAAGTATGAAACGCCAAAGTATCTAGACCCTTGGAGGCCTATGAAGAGAAAAGAACCGCTTCTGGAGGTCTTTGATAACATTTGCCACTAACCTTTAAGGAGGTCAACGTATTTTCCTATTTCTAAGCCTAAGGATTCTGATGCACTACCCATATTCTGTGCTATCTCCGCAAACCCGAAGCTGTTTTTATATAGAATAAAAGCCCCTCTCTCAACATCTGAAAACTTTTCGCGAACACCTATTTCCCTTCCAGCTACAAGCACTTTGTCCCCTAAGCTAAGGCCAAGGCCTTCAAACCTAGAACTCAACACAACGTTACCAAACTTGTCAATATATATTACCTTTAGCCTCAGCTCGCCTCTTGCACCCCTTGTGAAATCCTTAATCCTAACCCTTTCAATCTCATAAAAGTTTATTGGCTTAGCAAAGGCATCTATATCATACCCACCTGCTAATAAAGCTGCTACCGGTGCAAAAACGTCCCTACCATGAAAAGTTGAAGAAATATCATGCTTGCTAAAGACGTCATACCTTTTAGCCAAGTACGTCCTAAGCTTTGTGACGTCTATATTATATATGTTGCTAACACCATCTTCCAACGCAGCTTCGTAAACAATACCGTTATCCGGACAAACGAACTTGTAGTTCTTCGTCTCTACGACAATTGCCTTTCTATCAGAGCCCACTCCTGGGTCAACGACTGCTAGTATTATAGATCCCTTGGGCATGTATCTATAGGAGGTGTAAATAATGTAAGAACCCGCAAGCCTTGAAAAACTGGGCACACTATTGTCTATATCTATTATTTCAACTCCGTCCGATACTTGCTTTATAACGGCCTTCATTATGCCTAAGTAGAGGTTGTTTCCAAAGTCAGATATTATCCCAACGGGTCTCTTCAATGCCTATACCCTATAGGCTGTTTACAAATTCAACGATCTTCCTTGCCCCCTCCTTTATAGACTCCATATCCGTTGCATAGCTGAACCTAACGAACTCCCTGCCAGCCTTATCAGGAAAAGCATCTCCAGGCAGCACCAAAACCCCTATTTTGTTGAGCATCATATCGACAAACCCCTTAACGCTTATGTTGAGCTTGTTGAGAATTCCAGAGACCCTTGGAAACATGTAGAATGCCCCTTCAGGCATGTAAACGTCGAACCCCTGTGCGCCTTTTAGTATATCATGGAGAACCTTCGCCCTCTCATGGAACTCCTTCACCATGTTCTTTACCGGGCCCCAGTCACCCTTTAGCGCTATAACCCCTGCCTTCTGCACAAACGATGTGGCGCAACTATAGAGAGAAACCGCAAGGTCGTTAAACCTTGGTATGAGCTCTTTTCTGGCAACGAGATACGCAAGCCTCCAGCCAGTCATTGAAAAGGTCTTTGAGAAGCCATTAATATAAATGAGGTTGTCCCTCCATTCTGGATACGTGATTAGGCTCTTAAACTTTGAAGTGTATATCAGGTTATCGTATATTTCATCGGCCACCACAATTATGTTGTTTTTCTTAACGATCTCCATTAAGTAATCCAGATCCTTTGGATCGAACACAGCCCCAGTTGGATTGTGTGGATTATTTATAAATATCATCCTTGTCTTCTTCGTTACTGCCTTCTCTACTTTTTCCGCGTTTAGGCTGAAACCTTTACCTGGGGTAAAGTCTAGCGAAACGAATTTTGGTATACCATTAAAGAGCTTAACCACCTGTGCATAGGCGTAGTAGCTGGGCTCTATTATTATAGCCTCATCCCCATCCCTGATATAAGAAGCCGCTGCCATGAAGATAGCAGTTTTCGAGCCTGGCGTTATAACAACCTCTTCGCTACTCACATCTGAACCATATTTAGAATTCAAATATTCAGAAACAGCGCTCCTAAGCTCCTCAATGCCTTGAGTTTCTGTATAGCCAGTAAAGTTATCATCTAACGCTGCCTTTGCAGCGTTCTTTATATGTTCAGGGGTCGGAAAATCGGGCTGGCCTATACCAAAACTTATCACCCTCTTCCCTTGGCTCTGCATCTTCTTTACTAAAGCTAGATAAGAGAAAGCGCTTTCACCTTCTATCTTATACATATTAGGTTGCATGTCGATTACGGGTGGATTTAAACCCATTTTCAACACCAAGCTTTTTAGTTACGTTGCAAACTAATAAAGGATGCGTTTTGTAGTATGCTTAAATTCTTCGTTTCCAAGAAAAAATTAGGGTAAAGTGATGGTTGTTCAAAGGCTAAAAATAGCAATAGAGTGGTACAAAAGGGCGACACTTTCTTTAAATGAAGTAAAATTCGAGGTGCTAAGGCCTATTGAAAGAGAAGAGGAAGAAATGAAAGGAGACCCCCTAAATACTCTATACAAGCTCGGGGAAGAGAAGCTTAAGAAGAGGAAAGGTGATTTCTTTATGATCACGATTGAGACTCCCGAATCAAAGTATGTTTTAGGTGAGGGATTAAAGGACAGGACCACGAGGCTCTTGTATAATATACCCACAAGGCTTTTGAAAGTTGGTATAATAAAGGTGGGCAAGACTAAAAGCGGAGGTGAAGGCTATTTTATCTTAAGGGACGAGGACATAGAGTGGCACGATATAAAGGAAGAAACCTACATATATGATGGACCGCTAAAGGTGAGCGAAGGGATAGAAGCAATAGTGTTTGAAACCTCAATGGATAGAAGGGTTGTTAAAGTTCAACATCCTTTGAGGCAGAGGCAAGCCTCTCGATCTCATGACCAACAGAATCAATCATCTCCTGATAGTGAGACCTGAGCAGGTGAAGATAATAGCCTTTCTTTGTGAAAGGGGCCCTT
>Ga0256829_1002370_pt1 | contig 14109 bp, 16 predicted proteins | sample 131447metaG_FD_185979 | JGI IMG/M metagenome (GOLD analysis project Ga0256829, IMG submission 185979) | Hydrothermal vent microbial communities from Lau Basin, Pacific Ocean - 131-447 | ecosystem: Environmental > Aquatic > Marine > Hydrothermal vents | place: Pacific Ocean: Lau Basin | collected...
TCGAATGATGTACAATTTGATGCAGTAACTTGTACACGCGGGAGTTTCAAATGCGAACGACGTTGAATTTAGATGATGCGTTGATTGAAAAGGCTTTTCGTCTGACCGGTGTGAAAGAAAAATCCGCACTGGTTCGCGAAGGCTTAAAAGCGCTGGTCGAACGGGAAAGCGCTCGCAGGCTGGCGCAACTGGGCGGTTCGGAGCCTGAACTGGATATTATTCCACGTCGCCAAAGCTGAAACAGCCATGATTCTTGTCGATACTTCCGTCTGGATTGACCATTTCCGCAAGCGGGAACCAGAGCTTGAAAGGCTGCTTGAAGCCAGCAAGGTTTTAATCCACCCCTTTATCATCGGAGAACTGGCCTGTGGCAATATCAAGCATCGGAAGACTATTTTGTCTCTGCTAAAAGAGCTGCCGGCGGCAGCGCTTGCAACACATGATGAAACGCTTCTCTATATCGAAAAAAACGTATTGATGGGTAGAGGCGTCGGCTATATTGATATCCACCTGCTGGCCTCTGTCGCCTTGAGCAATGCACGCGGTCTGTGGACGCGGGATAAACGTCTGCATCTGGTCGCTGAACAGATGGGCAGAGCGTGGATAGAAACCCGCCCCCTTTCATAAAAACGCGATGCCAGTTTTGAGGGAGAAAGAATATGAATGAAGCCGAAGCCATTGAATATCTGCAACGCTCCGACCAATACCGGGTCATTCGGCGCCTCAAAGCGCCTGAGCGCTATTGGCCGGGCGCGCCACAGACGCCGCGTATCGGTATTGTCATCGATACCGAAGCCACCGGGCTGGATACGGAAAAGGATAAAATCATCGAACTGGGTTTTGTGGCGTTTGAATACGACGCCGGTTCCGGTTGTATCTACAACATTCTGCACACCTATGACGCGTTTGAAGACCCCGGCGAGCCGCTGTCCGATATCGTCAAACAGATTACCGGCATCACGGATGATATGGTCAAAGGTCAGCACCTGGATGAGGATACGGCCAATACCTGGCTGGAAAAAGCGGACCTGATTATCGCCCATAATGCCGCCTTTGATCGCCAGATGCTGGAGCGGCGATTGCCCGTGGCCAGCAAGGCCAACTGGGCCTGCACATTCAATGGCATTGCCTGGATGGATGAAGATATTTCCAGTCTGAAACTGGACTATATCGCCTATAAACTCGGCTTCTTTTTTGATGGTCATCGTGCTGTCAATGATGCTCAGGCCACACTGCATATCCTGACCCGCACCCTGCCCAACTCCGGCAGTCTGACGATGGCTGCACTGCTGGCCGGCGCGAGGGAAAAGAGCCGTCGCTTTTTTGCCTTTCGCGCCCCGTTTGAGAAAAAGGATGATTTGAAAGCGCGCGGTTACCGCTGGCTGCCCGATTTTTCCTATCAGGGCAAAAAGGGGGTATGGAGCATGGCTGTGTCCGAAGCCGATATCGAGGCCGAAGAGAAGTGGCTCACTGACTCTGTTTATGCAGGAAAAACCCCGCAATTTATCTATAAAGAGATCACCGCTGCGGATCGCTTTTCCAACCGGGAATTTCAGCCCGACTGAGCTGCCCCCATGCTGAAAATCACCGACACGCTCACCATTCCCGATGACGAAATTGACATGCACGCCATCCGCGCCCGGGGCGCGGGCGGGCAAAACGTCAACAAAGTTTCCAGCGCCATTCACCTGCGTTTTGATATTCATGCATCGTCGTTGCCGGAGCTTTACAAAACACGGCTGTTGCAACGCAGCGACCAGCGCATCAGCAGCGATGGCATCATCACCATCAAAGCCCGGCAGTTCCGCAGTCAGGATCAAAACAGGGCGGATGCGCTGAATCGTCTCAGGGAACTGATCAGGGCGGCCGGCATCATACCCAAAAAACGACGCCCCACCCGCCAGTCCCGCAACGCCATCAAGCGCCGCCTGGAAAGCAAATCCAAACGCAGCCGTATCAAAGCCCTGAGAAAGAAGGTGGATGAGGCGTAATCAAATCGTCGTATTCAAATTCGATTTCACACCTCACAAAAGATACCGGGAGGGAAATGTTATGGGAATTAATATGAAATAATTTCAATTACTTCCCAACTGGCGGGATAGGCCGGGCGATTCGATCAAGCCACAATACCGCTTCACTATCGATGTGTTGTACTGTAAACATTTTTGGATCCCGGAATGGGATATGTTGATGCCGTTCCTGCGTCGTTTGATGATGCGGTTTTTTATTCCGCGCAATTGCGCGTGATGGGGCGGCTGGAGGGTGTATCCACCACGCTGCCTGAAGATATTCCCGAAAAAATGAACCGCTGGGTGTATAAATGCGCTGCGAAACATCGCAGCGCATCCGTATCATCTGCGGCTGAACATTCCGAGAAGCAATACACCGGCAATCGCCAGCACTGCGCCGCCGATCTGCAGACCGCTCATTGATTCGTCCAAGAATATCACAGCCAACACAATCGTCGCCACCGGGCCGATGCCGCCGATAATGGCGGTGTGCGATGCACCAATTCTGTGAATCGCCGACGCCAGCATGAATGCAGGCAGAACTGTAGAGCATAGAGCAATCGCCAGACCGTATCCATACACTTCAAGCGGCTGATCCAGAGACGTGATATCCCTGCTGATGATGAATTGCCCGATCACAGCCAGACATGAAACCACCATGGCAAAAGCCATGAAACGCATGGAACCGATACGCGGGATCAACTCGCCGCTGCCGATCAGGTAAACGGCATAAGCCAGCGTGCTGCCAAAGATGAACAGAACACCCAACAGACTGTTTTCACCATCGAGCGATATCTCCTGCTGCACTGCGAGCGCAATGCCGAGATAGCTCAGCACCAGCGGCCCGATTTCAATCCGGCTTACATTTCGCCCCAAAAACAGCATGGAGAGTAATACGGTAAAGGTAGGAAATAGAAACAGGATCAACCGTTCGATGCCTGCCGACACATATTGCAGCCCGACAAAGTCGAGCATACTGGCCAGGTAGTAACCGATCAATCCAAGTCCGATCATCGCCATGCCTTGATGGCGGGTAATCGGTTGCACGCCTGCTTTACGCTGTTCGATGATCGCCACTACCATGAAAACCGGCAGGGCAAAGCTCATGCGCAGCGTCAGCAGGGTGATGGCATCCACCCCGTATTGATAGGCCAGCTTGACGAAAATCGCCTTGATGGAGAAAAAGAGCGCTGCCAGCAGTGCCAGCGTCATACCAGTCAGTGCTGATCGGCCATCTTGTGTAGAATTTGTGAAACCCATGTTTTCTCCTTTTCAGGAGCAAACACGGAAACGATCAGTCGCAGTAATCGTCAGAGTTTGAAAGAAAGCTCAGGCAATTGCGAAGACGTTTCCGCGATTGCTCTATTGTGATGGTTATCGTGACGAACCGGTGATGATTCAGTGATGGATCGGGCAATAGAAAACCGCAGCGGCAGGCAGCAGCCATAGCCAACGGTTTTTAACGATATAAGCAGATTCAATATGCATCTCATTCATCAGGCGGCGAATCATCAGCATGGGGTATGACGCTGTCTATTGACGGTGTCCGGACATGTGCCGAAATGTTACATTCAAAGGTGCAGAAGTGTTGATGAATAGTCCAGACCAAAGATGTTTTTCCATGTGTGTCAACGCAGGTTTGTCAACACATGGTTTCAGTTAAATGAAACAAAGCACGCGGTTACATGGGTGTTTTCCACGCTGTGATATGTTTCATTTCACGGGGTGGAAAATGTCCATGCGCGCTAATTTGAATCAGAGCAAATCAAATTGATTATTACTCGTAGAGGCTGGAGATAGAGCGACCGTCGTAGATGCGGGTGATGGCTTCGCCCATCAGCGGGGCGATGGAGATAATGCGCACCTTGCCGGATTTCATGACCTTTTTCGGCTGCGCAATGCTGTCGCTGATGACCAGTTCAAACAGGGTGGAGTCGGCCAGGCGCTTGGCGGCGGGGCCGGATAGCACGCCATGTGATGCATAGGCGCTGACTTTGGTGGCGCCGTGCTCCAGTAGCGCTTCGGCCGCGCCGCACAGCGTGCCGGCGGTGTCCACCATATCGTCGATCAGGATGCAGTGCTTGCCGCTGACATCGCCGATAATATTCATCACCTTGGCGACATTGGGGGCGGGCCTGCGCTTGTCCACAATGGCCATATCTACATGCAGCCGGTTGGCCAGCGCCCGGGCGCGCACCACGCCGCCGACATCGGGTGAAACAATCATAATATCATCGAGGTGGTTGCGCTCTTCGATATCTTTGGCGAACAGCGGGATGGCGAAAATGTTGTCCACCGGAATATCGAAGAACCCCTGAATCTGGGTGGCATGAAGATCGAGCGTCAGCACGCGGGTGGCGCCGGCGCGGGTGATCAGATCGGCGACCAGCTTGGCCGAAATCGGCGTGCGGCCGGCGCTCTTGCGATCCTGACGGGCATAACCGAAGTAGGGGATCACCGCACAGATGTTGCGCGTCGATGCGCGTTTGGCGGCATCGATAAAAATCAGCAGTTCCATCAGGTTGGCGTTGGCCGGCTTGCTGGTGCTCTGGATAAAAAAGGCGTCCTGACCGCGAATAGTCTCGCGCACCTGCAGGAAGATTTCGCCGTCGGAGAAACGCTGAAAATAGAGATCGCCCTTCGGGTGGCCGATATGATCGCAAATTGCCTGCGCCAGAGTCGGATTCGATGTGCCTGAAAACAGCCGCATTTTTTGATGGAACATCTCAGTTCCCTCCTGTGGATGCTGGTGGCACCCGATTTGTACGCCTGCCAGCCTGATGACGATGGCAGCCATGAATGGCTGGGACGGCAGGATTCGAACCTGCGCATGACGGGATCAAAACCCGCTGCCTTACCGCTTGGCTACGTCCCAATTTTTGTGAGAAAAGGAAAAATCGCACTTTTTCCTTTTCGTGCTGAAAAACTACATGGACGTCGTTTTTCAGAGTGTCTCTAACATCGGATGCGCACGTACGATACGCCCGACATGCGACCAGCTTGCCAGCTGTTGCTGCTGCAGCAATGCGGCTGTGCTAATTGCTTCGCCCTGTTGCTCAAATAGCGCCACGCAGGCCGATCCGCTACCGCTCATCCAGACCTGACCGGAATACCGGCGCAGCGCCTGAAGCAATCTGGCGAGTCCCGGATTAAGAGCACAGGCGCTTGCTTCCAGATCGTTGTTGGCCAGTTCGTTATCAGCCAGTTTGTTATCAGCAAGCTGCGGCGAATCGCGGCGGATGGTATCCAGCGCTTCGGGGGCGGTCAATGTACGATCCGAATGATGCGATGCATCGAAATGGCCGAATACTTCGGCTGTGGAGAGCCCGCCGGCGGGGCGTGTCAGCAACAGGGCCCGGTCTGGCAGCGTCTGGGGGTAGTCCTGCATACGCTCGCCGATGCCGTGCGCCAGGCTGGCTTGTCCATATAGAAAGCAGGGAATATCGGCGCCGAAGGGCGTGGCGAAATCGATCAGTTCCGTCCGACCTGCATGAACGCCCCACAGCCGGTTGGCCGCCATAAGCGCGGTGGCGGCATCGGATGAGCCGCCACCCAGACCAGCCTGCTCGGGGATATGTTTTTCAATATGCACGGACAAGCCCTGCGTAATGCCGTGCTTTTCCTGAAAGGCGGCAAGAACCTTGTGAACGAGGTTATTATCGCCGGACAGGTGGGCTTGCGAACAGCTTGTCTGCAGCCGATCTGCCGGCGTTATCGTCAGCAGATCGCATAAATCGGTATAAGCGAAGGCGGTATCGAGTTCATGCATGCCATCCGGGCGAATGCGGGTGATGCGCAGATAGAGATTGATTTTAGCAGGCGCTGGTAATGGTCGGTTCATGGTTGGATGATCAGCGTCGCTTTGCGTCCATGTTTAAGATCGGTCATCATCAAACGGTGGGCTTTCGGCGTCCACTGTAATTGAATCATGCTGCCGTTATTCGTACTTTTCCAGCGATTGGCTGAAACGCTGTGGAAGTGAGCGGGCATACGCCCCAGCAGAATTGCGGCCAGCTCTTGCGGCGCGATCACAATGCCGTGTTCGGCAAGCCGGGCGCGATTCACGGTATGCCAGTCCGGGTTGCGGTTGTCGCGCATCTCCATCGCATCGCCCTGCCAGCGCAATTCGAGGATGGTGTTGGTGGCGGCATGGGTAATGCGCAACCAGCCGTGATCGGGCGCTGTCGCGCGCCACGACAGCAACACCTGCCAGCGTCTGGTCGGTTCGATGACAATCAGCCGGCCGGTGAAGGCGGGGTAGGGGCCAATGGAGACTGCTTCGCCGATGTTCGCTCTGTGGCTGGCGGCGCAGCCGGCCATGACCAACGCCAATGCGATGCAGAGCGCTCGCAAACAGCGCAGTCGCGCCGCGCTGTTCATTTGGTTAGTTTCAGTCCTGATGCGATCTTCTGTCGTAGCAGTTCAGGGTGTTCGGATTTCATGTCGATGGCTTGACGCCATGCTGTGCGAGCGCCTTTCAGGTCACCGTTTCGCCACAATATATCGCCATAGTGTTCATGCATCACCGCATCGTCGGGCACCTGTTTGAGCGCCTGGCGCTGGGTCTGTGCGGCTTTGGCATAGTCGCCACTTTTGTAATAGACCCAGGCCAGCGAATCCAGATAAAAACCATCGTTCGGCTTCTGGAGCAGGGCGCGCTGAATCAAAACCCTGGCCTGCTTCAGATGAACGCCTCGAAGCGCGTAGGAGTAGCCGAGAAAATTCAATGCTTCCGAATGGTTCGGGTAGCGTTTGATGATGCGGTTGAGCATGGCGTCGGACTGCGCATAGCGTTTGAAATGTTCAAGGGCTATGGCGCGGTTGAATAAAATTTGCGACGGCAGTTTGCTGACGCCCATCAGAGGCTCTGTCTCATCGAGCAGTTTCTGGTACTGCTTGCGGCTCACGCGAATCGATGAGAGCATCATGTGAGCATCCAGGTGTTCGGGCTGCGCCTTGATCACCTGCTGCAACCGCTTGCTGGCCTGTTCCAGTTCATCACGGTTGATTTCTATCGATGCCAGGCGAACCTGCGCTTCAATGGCCAGAGGGGAGGTGCGATCAATGCGGGCGTAAAGTGTTTCTGCTTCAGCGCTCTTGCCTTGCGCCTCCAGACTGGCGGCCAGATAGAAACGGTTCATGTCATCGGGGTGGCGATCAACCAGATGTCGGAAGGTTTTTTCTGCTTCGGCGTAGTTTTTGTTCTGAAAATAGAGCATGCCCAACTGCCTGAGGATGGCGCTGTTATCACCGGAGATTCTGGCGATATTTTGGTAGACCAAAATGGCGTCAAACAGCTGTTTTCGCTGTATCAGCAATCTGCCCAGCGCGAGGTTGACGCGCAGTGCGTCCGGATGTTTGGCGATAAAAGCGCGCAACAGCTTTTCAGCTCGGTCGGCATGGTTGTTCCTGGTTGCCAGCGTGCTCAGCATCAGCACCGGCGATTCATCATCGGGGGCGAGCTTTTGCACGCGCAGCAGAGCCTTCCTGGCCGTGATAAAATCGCCGCTTTTGATCAGCAGTTGCGCCTGCAGGAGCCGAAACTCAGGCAGTTCCTTGATGCGGATGGCGGATGCGATGGCCGTCAGCGCTTCGCTGTAGCGTTTTTCTCTGGCCAGAATTTTTGCCTGAATATTACGCCCCATAATATCGGTCGGGTGCGCCTTCAGAAAGCTATTGGCGGCTGCCAGCGCCCTGTCTTTTTTTCCTTGTTCAAGGTAGAGGCGAATTTGCGCCAGTTGCAGCTGTTGGCGCTGCGTGGCTGTCAGTTCCGGCGACGCCAGCAGCATGTTCAGATGCGCAGCCGCCTGTTCAGGCTGGTCGTGTTCCAGCAGCAACCGGGTTAATTGAATGTGCGGATCGATGGCGTGCGGGTCTTTTTTGACCAGCGCCTGGAGAAATTGAATGGCGAGCGCATGGTTACCCTCCTTCAGCGCCTTGTCGGCGGCCAGAAATAGAAAGCCGGGGCTTAAGTTTTGCAGTTGTACAGGCTTGCGAAGCGGCTGCGCAGTACGGGGTGTTGGCGCTGATGCAGTGGGATGATTGTGCGTCGGCGGTTTGTGCGCGCCGCAGGCCGAAACAGTCAGTATGGTGAAAATTGCGGCAAAGCGCGTTGCCGCGTGCATTTGATGCGAAAAGTTCAGGCTTTTCATGCTGTCTCCACAATATCGACGGGCATAAAGGCTTCGCCGGAGGCGTTGACTGTCCAGCAGCGCACATCCACGGCGACCCCGTCGCAGACGCTGATGATGGGATAGATGAATCCCTCCCAGGCGCTATTCAGATCGGTTGGGGAAGGCTTGGCGGGGCAGTCGGGATGGGAGTGATAGACGCCGATAATTTCATCTCCGGAATCGCGCAGTTCGCGGTCAATGCGCTGATAGCCGGCCGGATCAAGCTGAAAACGATCGGCAGCCCGATCGCTGTTCAGGTTGGCGACAGGGCGCACGCCGCTCACATGCCATCCGTCATTTTCCAAAACGCCGATGAGCAGGCCGCAAATTTCCAGGGGAAAGCCCATTTTCCCTTCATGTTTGAGGTTCTGCAGGCAGGTGCTGTTGATGAACAGTTTTTCAGATGCGGCGGCGTCATCTATTACATTCAGGTATGCCGGGCTGCGAAATCGTTCAGGTGCGAACTTCGATATGGTCAAATGGGTGCTCCGTCTCATGTGCTGGAAAGTCGATGGCGAAGCCTATCGCTTACCGGAAGCTTGCCAAGCATTGACTGGAAAGGTCGTCAGGCGCTGGCTGCGGGCACAAAAAAAGGAAGGCGTGACGCCTTCCTTTTTTGCCGAAATATCGAAGCTTAACGCTTGGAGAACTGCGGTGCGCGACGGGCTTTTTTGAGGCCTGCCTTTTTGCGTTCAACCTTGCGGGCGTCGCGGGTCAGGAAGCCTGCGGCTTTCAGAGCCGGACGCAGGCCGGAATCATAGGCCAGCAGTGCGCGAGCCAGGCCATGGCGAAGCGCGCCGGCCTGACCGGAGACGCCGCCGCCGAAGACATTGACGCGAACATCAATGCGGCCGGAAAGCTGGGTCTCTTTCAGTGGCAGCAGGGCCTGCTGACGAATGATTTCAACCGGAAAATAATTCTCCACATCGCGTCCGTTGACCAGAACACGACCGCTGCCGGACTGGATCATGACGCGGGCGACGCTGCTTTTGCGGCGGCCTGTGCCGCGATAAACTGTTTCTGCCATTGTATTCTTTCCCTTAATTCGGTTTTAAATTGCTTAGAGCTGCATTGCTTCAGGTTTCTGGGCGGCGTGCGGATGCTCGCCACCGGCATAAACCTTCAGTTTTTTCAGCATGGAGCGACCCAGCGGGCCTTTCGGCATCATGCCCTTGACGGCGGCTTCAATGATGCGCTCCGGGTGTTTTTCGCGCTGTTTTTCCAGCGTAATGCTTTTCAGGCCGCCGGCGAAACGGGTGTGATGATAATATACTTTATCGCTCTCCTTGTTGCCGGTGACGCGAATCTTTTCAGCATTGATCACAATCACATGATCGCCGCAATCCGCATGCGGGGTGAACTCGGGGCGGTGTTTGCCGCGCAGCACGGTGGCAATCTGCGTGGCCAGACGGCCAAGCACCAGATCGCTGGCATCAACAACAAACCATTTACGTTCAATATCGCCGGGGCGAACAGTCCAGGTAGACATAACTACTCCATCTTTGCAGTGGTTCTGGCAGCGCCGCTATATACTCGTGAATACAGGGAGTTTGCCTTGCAAGGGCGGCGCATTATAGGAGTGGTTGGGTTGATGTCAAACGCTGTAAGGCGAGTGCGCCTATGATTAATTGGATGTGGTTTTTCAGCGTTTCCTAAAAGAGTCAGGAATAGCAGCTCTGCAACGGAAGCATGCTGAGGTGGCAGGGTATTTGCTTGTACGACATGACTATCTAATTAACAGGGCGTCTATATGGAAAAGATAAAAACCGACATGCATGCCGCGCTGGATCACCAGGCCGAACTGCGCGGCGTTCGAAAATTACTCAACTCATTTCTGTTTGATGTACATTCGAGGCGTGGAAAGGTTACCAATGCGGTGATGTTAATGGTTATTATGCTGGCGGTGCTACTCTCCATGATTGGCACCATCGATGGTGTCAAAGCGCAGTGGGGCGAACAGATTTCAAGGCTGGAGGAGTGGGTGCTGATTGTATTCGCTGTAGAATATGTGTGTCGCGTCTATGCTGCCCGAAATCGCTGGCAGTATATGCGCAGTTTTTACGGCATGATTGACCTGCTGACAGTGCTGCCCCTGTTTATCGTTGGCGACTCTTATGTGCTTGTGCGCCTGTTGCGGCTGGCGCGCGTGATCAGAGTGGCGATTTCGTTTCCGGTGGTGCGGGCGCTGTTTATTTCCCTGAAAGGCTCACTACAACTGCTGCTGGGCGTGCTGGGAACGATCGGCCTGATCTCGGTGCTGGTCGGCAATATGATCTATATCCTGGAGCCGCAAACCTTCGCCGACGCCTTTGAAGGCACATGGTGGTCGCTGGTGACCATGAGCACCGTCGGTTATGGCGACTTTGTGCCGAAAACTGCCATGGGTAAAACCCTGGCCGCCAGCCTGATTATGGCCGGCATCTGCATGTTTGCCATGGTGACGGCGGTGATCTCGGTCAAAGTCGGGCGCATGGTCGCCCACATGAACCGCTGCACATCCTGTCAGCGAGGGCTCTCGCCCGATTACACATTCTGTCCGCACTGCGCAGCGCCACAGCATCAACAGCGTCAGACTGAATTGGCTGATGAGGACGTATAATTACGCTTTGATGCAAAGTTCCTTTCTAGAATCTGCCTGACTCGCTATCATCCCGGCCTTTCCCGATTCGCGATGCTGGAGGTAGATGCCGGATGAATGATCAACTGCTTGGAGAAGGCCTGACATTTGATGATGTGCTGCTGGTGCCGCAGGCCAGCGATGTGATGCCGCGCGGGGTGGACACCTCGGCGCAGTTGACCAAAACCATTCGTCTGAATATTCCCGTACTGTCCGCCGCCATGGATACCGTCACCGAGTCCGGCACTGCGATCGCCCTGGCGCAGGAAGGCGGCATCGGTGTGATTCATAAGAATCTTACGCCGGAACAGCAGGCGGGCGAGGTGCGACGCGTCAAGCGTTATGAGGCCGGCGTGGTGCAAGAGCCGTTAACTGTCACCCCGGAAACAACGCTGGCGGAAGTGTCTCGGCTGGCGGCCGAGCACGGCTTTTCAGGGTTTCCGGTGCTCGATGCGGATGGCAAGGTGTGCGGCATCGTCACCAACCGTGATATTCGTTTCGATCGCGATCCGGGCAAGAAAGTGGCCGATATGATGACCCCGAAAGAGCGGCTGGTGACAGTGCAGCACGGCGTGGAACTGGATGCCTGCAAAGAGCTGTTCCGGCAGCACCGCATTGAGAAGCTGCCGGTCGTGGATGACGAGGGGCGGCTGGCCGGCATGATCACCGTGCGCGATATTGAAAAGTCCAAGGCGTTTCCGCATGCGGTGCGCGATGATCTTGGGCGCTTGCTGGCCGCCGCAGCAATTGGTGTCGGAGATGCGGAACTGCAGCGTTTTGAGGCGCTCTATGCTGCGGGTGTTGATGCGGTCGTCGTTGATACGGCGCACGGCCATTCGCAGGCTGTGATCAATCAGGTGCGTGAGATCAAACAGCAGTATGGCGACAAAATTCAGATTATCGGTGGCAATATCGCTACGCCCGAGGCCGTGCGCGATCTGGCTGATGCGGGTGCGGATGCTGTGAAAGTGGGCATCGGTCCCGGTTCGATCTGTACCACCCGCATTGTGGCGGGCGTCGGCGTGCCGCAACTGACTGCGGTGATGCAGTGTGCGGCGGCCGGGCGCGATGTCGGCGTGCCGGTGATTGCCGACGGCGGTATTAAATTCTCCGGCGATTTCGCCAAGGCCATGGCGGCTGGCGCTTCAACCTGCATGTTCGGCTCGATGTTCGCCGGCACCGAAGAGGCGCCGGGCGCTAAAATTCTCTATCAGGGACGCACCTATAAAGCTTATCGCGGCATGGGTTCGATCGGCGCCATGCAGAAGGGCAGCAAGGATCGCTATTTTCAGGGCGACGTCGATGAAGCGATGAAGCTGGTGCCTGAAGGTATTGAAGGGCGCGTGGCCTACAAAGGTCCGCTGGGCGATATCCTGCATCAGCTGATGGGCGGATTGCGCGCCTCCATGGGCTATTCGGGAGCGGCTACGATTGACCTGTTCCATGAGCGAGCCCGTTTTGTGCGCATTACCGGCGCCGGCCTGCGCGAGTCGCATGTGCACGATGTCACCATCACCGAAGAAGCCCCGAATTATCGTTTGGAATCTTAGTTGGTTGTGAGGCGTGAGGAGTGAAGAGTGAGGAGTAAGGCCTCACCCCTTACTCCTTACCTCTCACCACTTACTCCTCACCCCTCACCCCTCACCCCTCACGGAGAACACATGGATAAAATTCTCATTCTCGATTTTGGATCGCAATATACGCAGCTGATTGCGCGGCGCGTTCGCGAGGCTGAGGTCTATTCCGAACTGCATGCATGGGATATGGATGCCGAAGCCATTCGCGCTTTTCGGCCATCGGGCATTATTCTCTCCGGCGGCCCCAACTCGGTGTACGAAGATGAAACGCCGCTGGCGCCATCCATCGTGTTTGAGCTCGGCGTGCCCGTGCTCGGTATATGTTACGGCATGCAGACCATGGCGGCGCAACTTGGCGGCGTGGTGGAGACAGGGCGGACCCGTGAATTCGGATATGCAGAAATTCTGACCTCCGGCGATTCGCCGCTGCTGCGCGGCATTGAGGATCAAGACAACGGCGTGCTCGATGTGTGGATGAGCCACGGCGATAAAGTCACCGCGCTACCGGACGGTTTTCATGTGCTGTGCAGCAATGATTCCACGCCGATTGCCGGCATGGCCGACGAAACGCGCCATTTCTATGCCCTGCAATTCCATCCGGAAGTGACCCACACGAAACAGGGCAAGGCGATCCTCTCCCGTTTTGTGCATGACATCTGCGGTTGTGATCGCAGCTGGACGATGCCGAACTATATTGAAGAAGCGGTTGCAAAAATCCGCCGGCAAGTGGGTGATGAAGATGTGATTCTGGGCCTCTCCGGCGGCGTCGATTCCTCGGTGGCGGCAGCGCTGCTGCAGCGCGCCATTGGCGATCAGCTCACCTGTATCTTTGTCGATAACGGCCTGTTGCGTCTGAACGAAGCCGAACAGGTGATGCAGACTTTCGCTGAAAATCTTGGGGTCAGGGTCGATCATGTCGATGCCTCCGAAACGTTTTTGCATGAACTGGCCGGCGTCGATGATCCGGAGGCCAAGCGCAAGATTATCGGGCGGGAGTTTGTCGAGGTGTTTCAGCAGGAGGCCGAGCGCATGCCCAACGCCCGCTGGCTGGCGCAAGGCACCATTTATCCCGATGTGATCGAATCGGCCGGCTCCAAAACCGGCAAGGCGCACACCATCAAGAGTCACCATAATGTCGGCGGTTTGCCGGACACATTGCATCTGAAGCTGCTGGAGCCGCTGCGCGATCTGTTCAAGGATGAGGTGCGTGAACTGGGCGTGGCGCTCGGTCTGCCGCGCGAGATGGTTTATCGTCATCCTTTTCCCGGCCCCGGACTCGGCGTGCGCATCCTAGGCGAAGTCAAAAAGGAGTACGCCGACCTGCTGCGCCGGGCCGACGCTATTTTTATTGAGGAACTGGTTGCCTCGGGCTGGTATGAGAAAACTTCGCAGGCTTTCGTGGTGTTTCTGCCGGTCAAATCGGTCGGCGTCATGGGTGACGGCCGCACCTACGAATGGGTGGTGGCGCTGCGTGCGGTGCAGACCCAGGATTTTATGACAGCGCACTGGGCGGAACTGCCGCATGCGCTGCTGGCCAAGGTGTCCAACCGCATTATCAACGAAGTGCGTGGCATTAACCGGGTTGTCTATGATGTTTCCGGCAAACCGCCGGCGACGATTGAGTGGGAATAGAAATATTACGAAGTTTGTTTAATAAGGGTTCGTAGTTTATAAACATTATACAATGTATTCGTAAATCACTAAGTTTTCAGTCACTTGGGATTTCGGTTTAC
>Ga0256829_1002371_pt1 | contig 14104 bp, 17 predicted proteins | sample 131447metaG_FD_185979 | JGI IMG/M metagenome (GOLD analysis project Ga0256829, IMG submission 185979) | Hydrothermal vent microbial communities from Lau Basin, Pacific Ocean - 131-447 | ecosystem: Environmental > Aquatic > Marine > Hydrothermal vents | place: Pacific Ocean: Lau Basin | collected...
AGCACCCATTGCTTCAAACTTTTTGACAAGTTCAAAGGGTTCGTTTGAGTAAATTTTTGCGCTCTGCATTAATCCTTTTGTGAGTCGTACTGCCTGTCCATCTTTTAAATCTATTGCGGGGTATAATGTCATTGTTTGTGTTATTCCTATAAGTTAATAAAGTTTTCTAAAATTTTCATGCCATTGTCATGACTTTTTTCTGGGTGGGGTTGGATGCCTAAGATGTTTTTGTGTGCTACGGCAGAAGTAAACTCGTAGCCGTAATTTGTTCTGCCGATAATGTCTGCTTCATCTGCACAGTTTACATGAAATGTATGGACAAAATAGAGATAATGCTCTTCGTCTAAGTTCTTAAAAAGAGGATGATTTGTTGTGAACATTCTGTTCCATCCCATATGTGGGACTTTAAGGGGCTCATTAAATTTTGTAGTGTCAAATGCTGTGACTTTACCTTTAATAAGTCCGAGTCCTTGATGCTCCCCAAACTCCTCACTACTTTCAAAAAGAAGTTGCATCCCAAGACAGATACCAAGCATATATTTGCCACTCTGTGCATAATCTTGTAAAGCTTCTATCATATTGCGTTCTTGTAAATGCTCCATAGCATCTCCAAAAGCACCAACACCAGGTAAAACAAGCTTCTCATATGTATGAAATGCTTCAGGATTACTTACTACTTCTGTTTGGCATCCAAGTTTTGCAAAGGCATTTTGCACACTTGCTAAATTTCCCATATTATAATCAACGATTCCTATCATTTTCGTGCACTCTCTGTCGTGAATTTGATGTAAATTGAAAGCCCAACGAGTAAAAACGCAACACCGGCAATAATATACATTGCAAAAACAAGTTGATTTGGATCAGTAATAGCAAATTTAAAGACAAGCATAAGGGCTTCAATAGAGAGGGCTATAATAATAGAACCTAAAAATTTAACCATTGTTTTATGTGGACCAGAAATTTCACTATGTTTGACCCAACCGAGTACCTCTTCTTCAATGAGTGTTTTAGAGAGGTCAAATATGGCAAGTGCCAAGGTGATTAAAATTGTGGCTTCAAAGACATACTTGATTTTAAAATTGTCTGGTGTAATTTGATTGGAGAAAAAGCTTTGTGTTCCTTCTACAAAAAGTAAAAGTGAAACGGCAATTAATGCAAAAGCAAAAATAGAGTAAGAAAATTTAAAAAAGTATTTAAAAAAGATTTCTGTTTTGTCAAGATGAGAAATGCGTACCACTTCTTCTAGGGGCATATCTAAACAGGCAATATACTCTAATGTATCCTCTTTTGAGTAGAGTGGTTTTGAAACGGTGACAATCAAGCCCCCTGTAGGTGATGGATAGGGGTCGGTAAGATTACATCGTGTATCGCGTATTGCACGATAATAGTACGATTTGTCGCTTCTGTCTTCTCCCTCTGCTTTTTCTCTTTTATAAGCAGTGTATGTGTCTGTAATTTGTGTTCCCTTGGCATCAAGAACATAGACACCTTCACAGTTTTTTACACTTGCTTTAATCTTAATGAGGGCACTTAAAATTTTCTCTTTTTCTACAGCAGCAGATTTGTTTGGAACATCACTTTCAAACTTGTTGCAAAAATAGTTTCTCGCTTTTTCTCGTCCATCGATAAAACTCTGCATATCAGAATGTGCCATCTATTTGCCTTCTTCTAAAATTTGTGTCTCTTCTGTTGTCTCAGTAGTGGGAGTATGACTTACAAAAGGGTTCGTAAAGACTTTTTTGACAACGGTTTTTAAACCATTTTCACGCTCTTCATAATCTTTTTCGACTTCTTGCAAAGAGGTTTCCCATGCTCCAGAGAACCCTGGTGCTTTTTGCATCATTTTTCTTAAAGTGGCATCATAAATATTGAGCAGTTTAATTTCGGCACGACCGGGTTTGTTACTGAGTGTTTGTATGGTAGCTCGCAAATTTTCATTGACTTTTTTTAAATCGTATAATTCTCTCTCGAGACTTTGATTGCCCTCATTGGTGATTTTCATCTGCCGATTGAGATGCTCTTTGTACTCTTTGAGCTCTTTTTTATGTCTGTAAATCTCAAATCTACTTTTGATATAACTCAAAAACCATCCAAGAATAAAACCAGCGATAATGTATACTATAGTTTGAAAACTCAATTCCATGGTGCCACCTCTTAATTTGTAAAGATAGTGTAACCAAATTTTGCTTACAAGTGCTTAAGCACTTCTTTGATAAAATGTCACTAATGAATACAAATATAAGAAATATCGCTATTGTTAGACTCTCAGCATTGGGCGATATTGTCAATAGTGCTGTGGTGTTACAATTTATCAAAAATTTCTCTCCTGATGTGAAGATTGACTGGATAACAGAAGAGGTATTTGCCCCACTTTTACACTCACATCCGCTTTTGCATGCAGTCCACACAGTCAATATCAAACAAATTAAAAAAGAAAAAAGCTTTACACTTTTAAAACAAACGATACATAAGTTGCGTTCCTTGCCGAAGTATGACATCATTATTGACATGCAAGGTCTTATGAAATCGGCTGTCGTGGCTCGCCTTATTGGTAAAAACACACATGGTTTTGACAAATTTTCAACCCGTGAATCTTTGGCTTCGCTGTTTTATAAAACAAGTACAAATATCGCTTATGAAACAAGTGTTATCAAACGCAACTGTTTTGTAGTGGGTGATGCCTTAGGCTTTCGTGTGAGCGATGCCATGCTTTTGCAAAAAGAGGCAGTTTTCCCTGTAAAAGAAGATTTTGTATTGCCAAAGCAGCAGAAAAATATTGCTTTGGTGATTGGCGCTTCTTGGGAGTCAAAGATTTATCCAAAGGAGCTTTTAGCAGAAGTGTGTCAAGCGTTGGAAGCACAGTTTTACATTATTTGGGGTAATGCACAAGAAAAAGATGTCGCTTTATGGCTTACACAGGAGTGCACAAACGCAACGCTTGCTCCAAAACTTGATTTACAAGCACTTGCTTCTTTTATCGCACATATGGATTTAGTGATAGGCAATGACACGGGACCTACACATTTGGCTTGGGCACAAAATATTGCTTCTATTACACTCTTTGGCCCTACAAATGAGCGGATGATTTTTGAAACAAGTAAAAATGTTGCCCTGCATTCTCCCTCAGTAGTTGATATTTTAAAAATCAATAAAAATGATTTCTCCATCTCTGAAATACCACCAAAAAAGATTATAAGTAGAGCAAAGGAACTGTTATATGGGATATAAAATACTGCTTCTTTTGGAGTCGCTTTTAATGCTTCTTCCAAAAAGTTTGAGAAAAATGTTTTTTGCTTTCCTTGCAAAAATAGCCTACCTTTTAGCTCCAAAATATAGAAAAATAGTACGGCAAAATCTCAACTATGCGTTTGATGGAACAATGAGTGATACTGAGATAGAAGCGATTACAAAATATAGTTTTAAAAATCTTTTGTTTAATTTTTTACACTTAATGGAGCTTCGCCATATGAGTCAAGAAGATTTAGAGAAAAAAATCACAATTCAAAACAGAGAAGCAGTAGAGAAAGTGCATAAAGAGGGGAGGGCAGTTATTTATGTTACAACACACTACTCCTCTTGGGAACTTGGTGGTGCGGCTATTGGGGCACTGATAGAACCACTCGGTGCAGTCTATAAAAAAATGAAAAACAGAGAGTATGAGCAATGGGTGCTTCAAGCCCGTGCTCGCTTTGGCAATACAAATTTAGAAAAAGCAAAGGTTGTCAAACCGCTGATTCAACTCATCAAAGCCGGCAAGGCTTCTGGCTTATTGATAGATACTAACATTAATGAAAGAGAGGGGACGATTGTAAACTTTATGGGAAAACCCATCCGTCAAGTAATCACCCCTGCCTATCTTGCGAGAAAATTTAATGCAGCGATTATTCCTGTCTCTATCAGGACAGATGATGAGGAGCATTATACTTTAATGCTTTTTGATGAAATTCCTGTGGAAAAAACAGAGGATGAAGCGGCCGATTTACAAAAAGCAACACAGCTCCAAGCCGATTGGCTGACAGCTCTTATAAGCAAAGAGCCAAAATTTTGGTTTTGGCTCCATAGACGATGGAAAAATGATAAGCCTGAGATTTATCAGGATTAGTTAATATTTCTGATTTCAAACTCTTTGCTTCTATCTTCAAAGAGTTTTAAAATAGTTAAGAAAAATGCAGTGATGGCTGGACCTAAAATCATGCCCCAAAAACCAAAGGTTGTAAGCCCTGCAATGATGGCAAAAAAGATGACAAGCTCGTTCATCTGCGTTTGGTTGTTATGTAAAACTCTGTTATTAATCTCTTTGATGATAAGTGGTTTTATAAAGGTATCAGCAACGATTGAGATAACGACAATAGAGTAGAGTGCAATAAAAATTGCTGCATGTGTGTTGCCAAATGAGAGCTCATAAAGCATAAATGGAAGCCACATAATGATGCCACCAATAACGGGAATTAAAGAAGCAAAACCATACATCACTCCAAATAAAATACCATTATACCCAAGGTAAGAGATAGCTAAACCAAAAAGCATACCCTCAAACATAGCCGTTGCTATGATTGAGTAAAAAACGACACCCATAACAGCAGAGAGTTCTTTGACCATTAAGGTACTTTCATCAACAGACATTTGTACAATGCGTTTGATAAACGCAATAATTGCAGAGCCATTGTACTGTGCAAAGAAATAAAAGATGATGATCAGAAAAGCATTCTTTAAAAATCCTGCACTAAAAGCACCTACTTTTGCAGCACTGCTTAAGGCACTTGAGGTTAAAAGTTTTGTATCGAACTCTTGCATTGCATCATTTAAATAGGGCTTTAAAAAGAGAAGATACTCAGGAGGGTTTGCTATGGTTGATTTTATATAGAGTTGTATTTTTTGTAAGACTTCAGGTTCTACTGAGTTGAGTTTGATGGTTAAAGTAGCTAAAAAATAGCCCAAAGGAGCAAAAAAGAGTATAGCTAAGAGCAGGCTTGAGAGTGATGCGGCAAAGAGCTTGTTTTTGAAAACTTTTTCAAAATAATCTTGAATGTTTGCAGTAGAAATGGCAAGAAGCGAGGCAATAGTGATGAGTAAGAGAAAAGGTGCATAAAGCAGATACATCCAGTATAAGGCAGTTGCAAAGAGTATGGCTGTAAAGTATTGTGGTTTCATTAAAAAAGTGTTCCATCCTCGTTGATATAGTTTAAACTCAAAGCATCATATGTCTTTGGTGTGGCTTTTCTTCCCTTGGCTGTCCGCTCTAGGTAGCCATTGGCGATGAGATAGGGTTCAAGTACATCTTCAACTGTTCCCTCATCTTCACTGAGTGAAGCTGCAATAGAACTCAGACCCATTGCACGTCCTTTTGCATGTGCAAGGAGTTTCAGCAAACGCAAATCCATCTCATCAAAACCATGCGAATTAATCCCAAGTTCATCAAGGGCATATTTTGTTGTTGCATGGTTTATCTGTGCTTCATCTGCTACATCGGCAAAATCACGCACTCTACGTAATAAACGCAGTGCAATACGTGGTGTTCCACGACTGCGTTTACTAATCTCTAAGGCTGCTTCTTTGACAATCTCCTTTTCGAGTTTATGTGATGCTTGCACAATGATCTTTGCAAGTTCTTCAGCATTGTAAAACTGCATACGAAAACTCATGCCAAATCGATCACGTAAGGGGTTTGAGAGCATACCGGCTCGTGTTGTTGCCCCTATGAGGGTGAAGCGAGGGAGGTCGATTTTAACGGTTTGTGCTGCAGGACCACTCCCTATAATAATATCTATACGGTAATCTTCCATAGAGGAGTACAGGATCTCTTCTACTGCTGGAGGGAGACGGTGAATTTCATCTATAAAGAGAATATCTCCCTCTTCAAGGTTTGTCAAAATTGCAGCCAAATCGCCACTCTTTTCTATCATAGGTGCAGCAGTGACCTTGATGTTTGCTTGCATCTCATTGGCAATAATGAGAGCGAGTGTAGTTTTTCCAAGTCCGGGGGGTCCAAAAAAGAGGACATGATCAAGGGCTTCTTGGCGTTTTTTACTCGCTTCTATAAAAACACCAAGATTTTTTTTAATCTGATCTTGCCCGATGTATTCACTCCAGGCATCCGGTCTGAGTGTGACTTCACTTGAGGCTTCTTCAGAGTCAAAAGTTTCAATTTCAACCATTCTTTCCATTAGCTATTTCTCATTAGAATGTTTTTCATTAGTAGGTATGTTCTTGTGTTGGAAATGTTTTTGTCTGTACTTCTGTGGCATACTCTTGGAGTGCCTCTTTGACAAGACTTGCACCATCAAGATACTTTTTGACAAATTTTGGTGTAAATGCTTCAAAAAGTCCTAACATGTCTGAAAAGACAAGTACCTGCCCATCGACATCTTTTCCAGCCCCTATACCGATGACAGGAATGCCAACAGAAGCTGCAACTTTCTTTGCGACATCTGCTTTGACACCCTCTATAACCATACAAAAAGCCCCTGCATTTTCTATGGCTTTCGCATCTTTGATGAGTTGTGACTCTTCCTCTTTGGTTTTTCCTTTGACCTTGTAACCGCCTTCACTACGTACAGATTGAGGGAGTAAACCAATATGCCCACAAACAGCAATACCGTTATTTGTAAGGTGTGCAACAATAGAAGCTTTCTCTGCTCCTCCTTCAATTTTGACACAATCTGCCTGCGTTTGTTGAAAGACTTGTGTTGCGTTTTGGAGGGCTAACTCTTTACTTGTATAGGTTCCAAATGGCATATCTGTAATCACAAAGCTGTTTTGTGCACCTCTACAGACGGCATTTGTGTGGTAAATCATCTGTTCTAAAGTTGCACTCACAGTATCGCTTTTGCCAGCAAAACTCATGTTGAGACTGTCACCAACTAAAATCATGTCGGCACTCGGCTCAAGCAGTCTTGCAAAGAGTGCATCGTATGCTGTAATCATGACTAAAGGCTCTTGCCCTTTACGCTTTTTTATTGTCGAAATTGTCAGTTTTTTATTCATAGTAGTATTTTAACTAAAAATTGCTATAATTGTAGCAATATTGGAGAATTATTTTATGGGCATAAGAAGCGATTTAGAAGCAGACTTTGATTTTGAAATAGTTGATGAGTTTTTAGACCACTTTGCCATTATGGTTGAGAGCATGGAAATTATGATTATGGACCTCTCACATAATGAAGCGATGTATAGACGAGCTGTTGATGAACTTTTTCGTGTCTTTCACAATATAAAATCAGCTTCTGGCTACTTAAAAATCACCCCGATGTTCAAACTGGCTTCATTTGTAGAAGATGCACTTGAGAGCTTACGCCAAACAGAGCCACCTGTTTCTGCGGAAACAACTGATTGGCTTTTGGCTATTAGCGATATGTTTGCCCAGTGGCAAGATGATTTGAAATTAGATAATGAATTGAGCAAAATAAAATATGCTCTTTTAAAAATACCTGACTTGGGAAAATAATAAAATATGAAAAATTTAGTGGCTTATATTACTTCAGGGTATCCTGAAAAATCATTTAGTGTAGATCTTGCCTTGGCTTTGGGTGAGAATGGTGTAGATACTTTAGAACTTGGTGTTCCTTTTTCAGACCCAGTGGCAGATGGTCCTTTGATAGAAAAAGCAAACCATAAAGCACTTGAATTAGGCTTTAAGTTTCAAGATTTACTCGAAATATCACAAGCAGTAGCCCCAAAGGTAGATACTTTGTGGATGGGTTACTTTAACAGTTTTTATCAACAAAATATGGAAAAACTTCTGCCTTTGGCACGTAAGATTGGGGTGAATGGTTTGATTATTCCTGATGTACCGCATGAAGAGGCTTTGCTTTATAAAGATTTATTTACAAGAAATAACTTGGCAAATATTAGTTTTGTAGCACCTACAGACAGTGAAGCACGTATAAAAGAAGTGGTGCAAGATGCACAAAAATTTATTTATATGGTAGCATATACAGGTATCACAGGCTCTGGAAAGGCTGAAGATTTACAACCCTTTTTAGATTCTATAAAAAAATACACACAAACACCTGTCTATGTAGGTTTTGGTGTGAATGCAAAAACAGCCAAAGAGAAGGTAAAAGGAGCAGATGGTGTGATTGTTGGGAGTGCATTTATTGATATACTTTTACAAGAAGATCTGAATTACTCTCAAAAAATTACAAAGTGCAGTTCCCTTGCACAGACAATCAAAAATGAGATAAATGGGTAGTTATGGTCTCTTTAAAAATTGGTAAATTGTATCTCACCACATCTTCTATAATATTATCATCTGTACTATCATAGTCGTGTGCGATATAATTTCTTACTGCATTAATTCCTTTTAAGTCATTACTTGTAAATAGTTCAAGAGTTGTAAACTCATTTTCATCTTTGAGTTTATTGAACTGTTCTGCAATTCTTATAATGTTCATTCTTATAGCAGGTTTGATGATTTTATCTTCTATGGAGTGAGTGACTTTTAAATTACTTTCATTCATAATAAACTCAATATTTTCTATGCACACATAAATCTTTTTGAGTCTGTCTATTGCATTAGACATTAATGAGATCTTTCAGTATGGATCGATTTGTATCAGGAACTAAATCAATAGGAGATTTAAAAAGTACTTGGAGCTCTTTTTTTATATCTTCAATTCGAAGAAGTTTTGAAAAGCCGTCTTTGTATTGAGTTGAAAATTTGTCATAATCAAGTTTGTAAGCAATATCGATGTCACTAAACTTTGTTTGGGTGTCTCTTGCATAGCTGCCAAAAAGTCCTATCAATATTATGCCCTCTTTTTCATAAGTAGGCTTTAATGCTTTCAGTGTTGCTAGAATTTCACTTTTATACATAAAAATAACCTCACTTTTTCATTTGAGTCAAGTATAGCATAGTTTAATTTATATTGTGTATAAGTATATTTGGTCTCCCCACGAGGACTCGAACCTCGAGCTAGGCCTTAGGAGGGCCCTGCTTTATCCAGTTAAGCGATGAGGAGTATTTGTGATTTTGCTCTTAATTCGAATAATATCATAAATTCTCTTTACAAATTGTAATATATTATAAGAAAACACTTGATTTAATTATAATTCTCAGTTATAATTTTATTATCAATTATACTTATAGGAATTATTATGTTAAAAGATTTTGCAAAATTGCAAACATTTTTGATGGTTATCAAAGAGAAAAGTTTTTCGAAGGCTTCAGCCAAATTGGGAATCTCTCAACCTGCGGTAACACAACAAATCAAATTTATAGAAGATTATTTAGACACGAAGATTGTGGATAGAAAGAAAAATGGAATTTTACTCACAAAAGAGGGTGAAGATTTATTTCGCATTGCGCAAAGACTTGAAAAAACAATTATGACAAGTGAAAAAGATTTACTGAAAATTATTAACAAAGATTTCACTTTTGTCATGGGGTCTTCTTTTACGATTGGAAATTACATTTTGCCAAATTATCTTGGTGAGATTAAAAAACGCATCGCAAATGAAGTATTTATGAATGTTGATTGGTCGGCAAAAATCATTGAACAACTTTTAGATAAAAAAATTGATATTGCTCTTATAGAATCGCCAGTGATGGAAGATGGACTCATTTATAGAGAGTGGGTAGAAGATGAACTTGTTGTTATTTCTAACCAACCTATTAAAAAACAGCTTGCAGCAGATGATTTACTTGAATTTGATTGGATTTGTCGTAATGAAGAGTCACATACAAGAAAATTAACAGCAGAAGCTTTTGAAGAGATTGGTGTGCAGTGTAACCATTTTAATGTTATCGGTGTGCTTGCAAGTACAACGGCTATTAAAGAGTCTATTATGCGAGCAAAAAACAGAGAAAAACCGCTTGTTTCGATTATGTCAAAACATGTTGCACAGACAGAGGTTGAAAATGGAACACTCTATGAATCAAAACTGAAAAATCATAAAATGGTAAGAAAATTTTATATTGCTTACTCTAAAGATAGAAAACATGATGCCTTTGTGGATAATGTTGTAAACTATCTGCTCTCTTTACACAAAATATAAACTACTTTAAAAATTTAGAGTTCTCAGGGTTTGATAAAAATGAAGCCATTGAGTTCTCTACTCCATTTATATCTACATCTTCTTGAGAATTTTCTGGTACTTTTTTTATTGTGGCTAAGTTTATAAAGATTGGCGTTTCATCAATGATGATTTGCATGATACTTAAAAGAGGCACAGTAACAATACTCCCTATGTTATCTGGACCAAAGCCTGCTTCAAAAATAAGCATATCATCTTCTATACGGGCAGTTTCAAAAGTGTAGCCTGCTAAAAAGAAAAGTGTTAAAGGACGAAATTCTCTGTGAATCTCTTGTGGAAGTACTGGATCAAAAGAGACCTCTTCAACCTTACACAATATACCAAAGTTTTGCTCTTTTTCAAAAAAATGTATGATTAAATCTTGAATATTTTTTTGCATCAATTGTGCAAAATCAATATCTTCTATGACTGTTTCTAACAATAGAGTCCTTTGTGTTTATCTTCTGAAATTATATCAAAATCTATCATTGCATTCAACAGTGCGACTTTTTTGTATTGTTGCAGAGAGGCAACAGAAATATCTTTTTCATATATTTTGTGTAAATCGAGCAGTCTCTCTCTGGTAGTTCCTTTAAGAAGGGGAGTTTTGGGAGTGAACCATCGCTCCCCGTCAAAAAAGGCAATATTTGCGATGCTGGTATCTGTTACCTGCTGATTTTTAATGATGAGAATATCATCGGCTTGCTCTTTTTGTAGAAAATGTGCATTGAGTTTTTCTCTGTCGGCATACTTATAAGTATATTCGATGGTGTCATCATATATGAGTTTGAGTGAATGAACATTGCGTTTGACATAAGGGTGATAACTCACTGTAAAGTTTGTGCAAGAGTAGAGGACACGGCATCGGTATAAGCCCTTTTCTGGTGGGCTGAGAAGATCGTGTAGTTGTGGCACATGTGTGAGACCAAACGCAAGAAGTGTTTGTTCAAAGCGTTTTTGATGGTAGGCAAGATGAAAGAGTCTTCCATCTTCTGCCTTAATGGTTTCGAGAAACTCTTTATTCACTAAAAAGCGCAGTGCTTAAGTAGCGCTCTCCTGTATCACATAAAATTGTGACAATAGTTTTGCCTTGAAACTCTGGGCGGGATGCAACTTGCATCGCCGCAGCTACATTGGCTCCTGCCGAGATTCCTACAAGTAAGCCTTCCTCTTTTGCAAGCATTTTTGCTGTGGCAAACGCATCTTCATTACTTACTTTGATAACCTCTCCATAGATATTTGTGTTTAAAATATCAGGGATAAAACCTGCACCAATACCTTGGATTTTGTGGGGTGATGGGGATTCTCCTGAGAGTATGGCTGAAGCTTCAGGCTCAACTGCAAAGATGGCTATCTCTGCATTGGCTTCTTTTAAAACTTCAGAGGTTCCTGTGAGTGTGCCCCCTGTACCAACAGCAGCGACAAAGGCATCAAGCTCGCCATCGGTGTCGTTAAGAATTTCTTGTGCTGTGGTGAGTCGATGAATTTCAGGGTTTGCAGGGTTTGCAAATTGTTGGAGGATGAGAGAATTTTCTGTTGCTGCTTGGAGCTCTTGCGCTTTTGCAATAGAGCCTTTCATCCCTTTTGCCGCAGGGGTTAAAACAAGTTCTGCACCGAGTGCTTTGAGGATGTTGCGTCGCTCTACACTCATAGAATCAGGCATAGTTAAAATAAGCTTTAAGTTCTGTGCTGCACAGTTGGCAGCTAATGCAATGCCTGTGTTGCCACTGGTTGGTTCTATAATGGTTGTCTCTGCTGTGATTTTTCCCGTTTCTTGTGCACGACGAATCATGTTGAAACCGATTCTGTCTTTTACGGAGCTTGTCGGGTTTAAAAACTCGCATTTGCCTAAAATAGTTGCTCCTGTTTTTGCGGAGGCTTTATTTAAGCGCACAAGTGGAGTATTTCCTATGAGTTCTGTGATGTTATTTGCTATCTTCATGTAAACTTTCCTTTAGAAAATTTTACACTAAACTTGACTAACAAAAGGTGACATAATGAAAATTTATAGTAGTGATGGAAAAAAACTGATAAATGCGGAGTATGATGCGATTGTAGAGGTTAATGATATAGTAGATGGGATGAAAGTACTCTCAGTGCAGTCGAATACTCCAAATGAGTATGCTGTTTTTTTACTTGAAGCGAGTACAAAAGTCACATGTTATATTTTAGATGAGGTATTCATCGTAGGAAAGGGAGAGAGTTTTGATACTTTAGTAGATGCTATCGCCGCTTGGAGTAATGATGAGATTTAACTACTTTTTTTCTGTATGTTGTTTTTGAAAAAGGAGTTTTTCCCCATCAATCGTAAAATCAAAGTACTGTGAGTGGAAGTTATTTGTATTGATATGGGCAAATTGAATGACGGCTGCTTCATTGTTTTTGAGTTCTAAGTAGAGTAGACCTAAGGCATAGCGACTCTGTGCAAAATTTTTGTTTTTTAAGTTCGCAAGTTCTAGAAGTGCGATGGCATTGCCATGATGTCCTGCAGCTGTTGAAGCAATAGCCCCTAAAAAGAGGGTATTAACATCGCGCATTTTTACTTCATCTATAAGTGCATTGTAGAGGCTATAGGCTTTTTCATACTGTTTGCCAAAGAGATAACTCATAGCAAGGGCACTCATGATATCTTGCGTTTGTGTCTGTGACTCTTGTAGTTTTTTCTCAAGTTGTTGTGCTAAAAAATAGAGCTTTCCTGTTATAAGATTTTCTTTAATGTATAAAAATCGTGTAATATTGGGACCATAATACAAATCAGTAAAATCAAATTGCTGTTTTTTGAGATAGTTTAGCACTTTTGAAGCATATTCTATTTCTGAGAGGTCATAAAAATGGGCATCAATATACATAAGATGCGGCAAAATGTCATGTGGTAAGAGTGTTGTGAGTTTTTGGGATGCCTCTTTGGCGACTTGCATCTTGTTAAGTTTCATCGCAATGATAAAATTGAGGGCAAGATAAATAGGCTTTTGTTTATAGCTATTATCAAGCCAATCCACAGAGGAGAGATAATCTTTTTTGGCTATGTGTAAGAGTGTTGTGTAAAATTGTTTCTCTTCACTGTCTGGTTCATCTGCAAGGGAGTCTTTGATGATTGATTTGAGTTTTGTACTCTCTTTGTGAATAAGCTGTGCACTTAAGAGTGCATAGATGCCAGAGAGGTAATTTTTTGCATCTAAATAATATGAACGCAGGAAATGTTTGTGGGCTAATTCCATGTTGCCCATTTGTGCATAAGTGAGTCCTAAATCATACTGTAAAATAGAGTGCTTTGGCTGGCGTTTGACCAGTTCTTTCAAAGTTGTGTTTGCTTGACGTATTTGAAAAGAGAGGGCTTGTTTGATGGCTGTTGTGATGCCGATATTGACATTGGAAACGGAGGCACTTTTAGAGAGATACCCTTTTGCTGAGGCGACATCATCAATATAAATATTGGCATTTCCTCGACGAATATAACTGATGGTTTTGTTGGCATTAAAGACTTTATAAGGCGAGAAATAAAAAATCTTTTGATAGATGAATGATTTAGAATTTTCAATACTGTTGAGATAGTTTTTTTGTGCTATTTTGGCATCAAAGAGTGATTTTTGCAGTGTGACTTTTATAGGGTACAGTTGAGCAACTTTTTTGGGAAACATATCGGTAACATTTTTTATCTCTCGTGTTGCATCGATGATTTTTCCTGCTTTTAAATCGATGAGTCCAAGTGCAAGTTGTGCGCGAACCGCTTGGATGTTTTTTAAAATACTCTCTTCAAGATGTGGGATGGCTAAGTTGTACTCACCTACACGGGCATAGAGAAGTGCCAGACTTAAATCATCGCCATCTTGAAATTTGTTTTCCATCGCTTCAATTGCCGCATAGTCATTACCAAAAAGGGCATTGAGTTTTGCTTTGAGGTCATTTTCTATGAGCGGATAGACCATTTTTTCTTGAGAATTTTGGAGTGCACTGAGTGCTTCAAGATAGTTTTTGTTATAGTAGTTGATGAGGGCATAATAGTAATGATAGAGTGGTGAATTGACCTCACTAGGAAGATAGGCATAGGCTAAATCAAGATAGTACTGAAAATTTTCCTGCTCTTTGAGAT